>Ga0207932_1000006_pt1 | contig 66774 bp, 56 predicted proteins | sample NGESurdeep092012_FD_184480 | JGI IMG/M metagenome (GOLD analysis project Ga0207932, IMG submission 184480) | Arctic peat soil microbial communities from Barrow, Alaska - NGEE Surface sample 415-2 deep-092012 (SPAdes) | ecosystem: Environmental > Terrestrial > Soil > Wetlands > Peat ...
CCCGCGGCGTGCCGCCGCGATTCCGAGGGCCGCCGAGAGCGTCGTCTTCCCGACGCCCCCGGGCCCCGTGAGGACGATGAGCTTCTCCTCGTCGAGCCAGGGCCGGAGGTCGAGGGTCGGGGAGAATATTCTTCTGCTTTCCGGAGCGCGGGCGTGGGCAGCGCGCTTCGGGCGGTCTTCGCGCGAAGGCGCCGCCGCGTGAAGATTTTCTTCGAAGGTGGTTAGGAAGGCCGAAAAAAACTGGCTGGCCTGCGCGGCGACATTGCCATTTCGCTCTCCGCGTGCATTCGGCACGGGACCATTCGAAGAAATCTTCTGGTGCTCTTCGAACTCGTCGTCTTCGATCTCCGGAATCTCGACGAGCGGCGTCCCTCTTTCCCTTTCTTTCTTGAGCAGAAGTTCTTCTCTTTCTTCTTTCCCACCTCTCCCGACCCGGTTCACGACGACGAGAGCCGTGGCGAGGCCGGCCTTCTCCCGCGCGCCCGCGATCAACTCCTCGGTTTCCTTCGCCGCGAAGTCCTCGGGCTCGGAGACGACGACGAGGGCCGCGTGCTTCGGATCGGAGAGAAGGGCGTCGAGCCACTCCGCGAGCTTCCGCACGGGCCCCGCGGGAACCGCCGCGAGGAGCGTGCGGGGGAGCGCGACGAGGGAGAGTGCGTGGCCGGTGGCCGGCGCGTCGAGCACGACGAGATCGACTCGGGGCTCGCGCGCGGTCGATCGCTTTCGCCTCAAGATGTCCCGGATCTTGCCGAGGAGGAGGAGATCCGGGAGGCCGGGCGTCGCCCGCGTGAAGAACCGGAAGGCCGGCACGGCGAGGAGGCGGTCGGCGAGCAGCCGGACGGGCGCGAGGGCGTGGACGAAGTCGGTCAGAAGCGCGTCGAAGTCGGCCGTGAGGCCGTGGAGGCCGGGGGCGAGCTCGGCCTCGCGGTAGCCCGCATCCTCCTTCCCGAGGAGAGCCGCCGCGTCCCCGCGCCCGTCCGTGGAGACGAGCAGGACGGTGCGACCGGCGTCCGCCGCGAGCTTCGCGAGCGCGGCCGCGACCGTGGTTTTCCCGACGCCGCCCTTGCCCGACACGACGAGGAGCCGGCGGGAAACGAGGCTTTCGAGGAGGGGTGTCGGGCGCACGGGGCAGCCTATGCGAGGAGGTGCCCGAGTGGCCGCATAATGCGGGACTCTAGCAGGAGGCTGCCCGACCCCAAGCCTCCGCGAAAGGTGATCGCATGTCCGAATCCCTGTTCGATCAGCTCCGGGCCCGAGGCGAGGGCTTTCTCACCGAGATTTCCAACAACCTCATGGCGAACCCGGCCTTCATCGAGCTCCTGAAGAAGGGCACCGCCGCCAAGGAAGAGGTCGACAAGCGCGTGGCCGAGGGCCTGAAGGCGATGAACGTCGCGACACGCAAGGACCTGTCGAAGCTGGAGAAGCGCCTCGCCGAGATGGAAGCCGAGCTCGAATCCGTGAAGGCGCGGGGCGCGAAGCCGGCGGCGAAGCCCGCCCGCAAGCCTTCCGGACGGAAGGGGTAGGAGCGCAATGGCGGGGAGGCCCGACGCCGGCGGCGCTCGAGGTGCGCGGCCGCGCCGGAGCGGATCCGGCGGGCGCGTCGTGCGATTCCCGAAGGTCGCGGACGCCCTGACGCGGCGGCCGAAGGTCGTTGTCACGGGCGGCAGCGGTTTCTTCGGGGAACGGCTCGTGCGTGCGCTCCTCGCACGCGGCGACCGCGACGTCGTCGTGTTCGACCTCGTGCCTCCGGCCGACCTGCCCGACGTGAAGCACCGCTTCCTCGATCTCAACCTGCCCTTCGCGGACGGCACGCTCTTCAAGCTCCTGAAGGAAGAAAGACCGGAAGCCATCGTCCATCTCGCGCAGCTCAGGAGCCCGTCGCACCAGACGACATACGCCCACGAGCTGAACTCCATCGGCGCTCTGCACGTCTTCGCGGCCGCCGGCGAGGCGAAGATCCCGCGCATCCTCCTCGGCTCGACGTCTCTCGTGTACGGCGCGCGCGGCGACAATCCGAATTTCCTCACGGAAGACCACCCGCTCCAGCCCGACGCGGAGGACCGCTTCGTGCGTGACTTCGTGGAGGCCGAAAGCCACGCCCGCTCGCACGTGCGGCGCCATCCCGACGCGCGCGTGCAGATTCTGAGGTTCGTCCCGCTCCTGTCGCCCGAGGTGCGCGACTACCGCACCCGGCTTTTCGCGGCCCCGTTCTCGTGGCAGCTCATGGGGTACGACCCTCTCCTGCAGGCCCTCCACCCGGACGACGCCGTCGACGCGCTCGTGAGGGCGCTCGACCGTCCGGAGGCGCAGGGCGTCTTCAACATCGCGCCCGAAGGCGTCGTGCCGCTCTCCACCGTGCGGCTCCTCTTCGGCTCGCTCGGGATCCCCGTGCCGCATCCGCTCGGTTACGCGCTCTACGAGGCCGCGTGGCTCGCGGGCGTCGGCCTGATGCCGGGCGTCCACGCGCACTACCTCCGCTATCTCTGCGTGGTCGACGACGCGAAGGCCCGGCGGCTTCTGGGCTTCACCCCACGGAAAACGACCCTCGAGGTCGTGCTCGAGACCGCGCGCGCGCGCTTCGGAGCCGGGCGCCTCGTGGACTTCGACGCGGTCGCGGACGCGGCGCGGTCCGCGCGGTACACCTTCGAGCAGCGGGTCCATCCACGCCCGCGGGCCGAGGCGGCGGGGGTGGCTTCGTGAGCGCGCGCCGCCATCCCGCTCCCCACGCGGTCCCGGCCCCCGCTCCCGCCGGAGGGGACGCGGGATTCATGCCGTCGCTTCTTCCGAAGAATCCGGACGACTTTCTCCACGCCATGCTGGGCGAGGCCGCCCGGTTCCTCGACGGGCATCCGGAGCTCAAGTCGCCGCGGGCGCTCGTGGACCTCTGGAACCTCTTCCGGAACCGCTCGCGCTCCTTCGAGCTGGACGACTTCGGCTACGACGAGGTGGCCGCACGGCCCTGGATAGAGCTCTTCGATTTCCTCTATTCCGTGTGGTGGCGCGTGACGCTGTCGGGGGTCGACAACATCCCGATGACGGGCCGCGCGCTTCTCGTGGCGAATCACTCCGGCGTCCTCCCGTGGGACGGTGCGATGGTCAAGCGCGGCATCGCGCGCGAGCACGCCGCGCATCGCACCGCCCGGATGCTCGTGCTCGACATGTTCACGACGCTCCCGTTTCTGCAGCCGTGGCTGCGGCACATGGGCGAGGTTCGCGCCTGCCCCGAGAACGGCGAGCGGCTGCTGCGCCGCGACGAGCTCGTCGGCGTGTTTCCCGAGGGCGTCAAGGGCGTCGGCAAGCTCTTTCGCGACCGCTACCGCCTCGCGCGTTTCGGGCGCGGCGGCTTCGTGCGCCTCGCCCTCCTGACGGGCGCGCCGGTCATTCCCGTGTCGGTCGTTGGCGCCGAGGAGATCCACCCGAACCTCGCCCGCATGGACTTCATCGGCAAGCCGCTCGGGCTCCCATACTTCCCGCTGACCCCGACGTTTCCGCTCCTCGGCCCGCTCGGCGTCCTGCCGCTGCCCACGAAGTGGTGGATTGACATCGGAAAGCCCATCGTCTTCGGCCACGGGCCCGAGGTCGCCGACCGCCCGATGATCGTGAACGAGCTCGCGGACCAGGTGCGCTCGACGCTGCAGACGATGATCGACTCGCGCCTCTCGCGGCGCGGCAACGTCTTCACGGGGGAATAGCCGGAGGCCCCAGGCGCGGTCAGCGGCCCCGGGCCGCCTGCATGCGGTCGAGGTTGGCCTCGAGCGCGAGGAGGGAGGCGGCGAGGCGCGTCGAGACGCGTTCGCTCGCGCGATCCGCGTGGACCTTCACGCGCGAGAGGTCCCGCGCGCAGGCGGGGCGCAGCGTGAGGCCGTGCTTGGCGAACACGCGCTGGAAGCGCCTGAAGTCGGAGTCGAGAAGCGCCATCGTCGAACGGTAGGCGTACTCGGCGATGCGGGTGCGTCCCGACGTGCGCATGATGTTTCGCATGAAATGCGGCAGGTCTTCCGGTTTCGGCTCGAAGACGACGACGTCGGCGTCGGGGGCCTCGCGCCGGTAGCGCGTGAGGCCGTAGCGCAGGCGCGAGTGGAGCGTCACGCGGAAGGCCTGGTCGAGGATCGTGGAGAGGCCGCGGCTCCTGAGCGGTCCCGCCTCCTCGATTCCCAGGCGCCGGATGCCGCTCTCGGAATGCTTGATGCGCATGGGGACGAGCGGGTTCACGCAGATCGTGAGGCCGCAGCGTTCACGGAGCGCGAGCGAGATGTGGGCGGTCTTCCGGACGCCGCCGTCGACGTAATCGACGCCGTCGATCCGGACGGGCCGGTAGAGCCCCGGAATGGCGCACGACGCGGCAACGGCCTCCGAAATCGGCACGTTCTCGTACCCGGGACAACCGAAAGCCGTCGTCTCGCCCGAGTCGAGGTCCACGGCGACGAGGCGGAGGATCTTGCGGAGGTGCCGGAAGTCGTTCGTGCGCCCTGCCTGCGACAGCCACTTCCGCATCCACTCCTCGAGCCCCTCGTTGTGGAACAGCCCGGAGGGCAGGAGCTGGCCGAGCGACTGCACGAGGTCGGTCAGCGTGGTCTCACGGCGGTTCTTGTAGAAGTCCCAGGCGGCGTCGAGCACGGTGAACGGGGCCGTCGCGAGGCGACCCGCGATCTCGCCGAGGTTGACGCGAAAGAGCGCGAGGTCGTCGATGTCGGTTCGCGTGCCGGCCGACCGCGTCACGTTCCGGAAGAGCAGGCCCGGCGTCACCCCATTCGCGAGCAGGGCCGAGATGTAGGCGCCGGCGGACACGCCGACGAAGACGTCGAAGTCGGTGATCGAGACGTTCTCGAGCCGGTCCTCGAGCGCCGCGAGCGTGCCGATCTCGTAGATCGCTCCCGTCACGCCCCCGCCCGCGCACACGACCCCGAGACGCTTGCGGATGGGAGATGGAAACGCCTTGAACGTGCGCTCGGAAGAAGCGTTCCCGGGTGTCTCGGGCCCGGGCTGTCGACGTTGGCCGGCCATCAGTTTTCTTGAAATAAAAAAGGCGCCGCCTTGCGGGCGGCGCCGGGAAGTCTATCCGATTGCGGACCGGTTCAGCGGGCGGTTCGCGTCGCGCGCGGGGCCTTGCGGGTCTTGAGCGCGTCGATCTTCTTGCCGAGGCCGTCTACTTTGGCCGAGAGCGAGCGAAGCTCCTTGCGGGTCGGGACGTTCAAGCTGTGGAGGCCCTTTTCGACGGCCGTGCCGACGGTCTCGGTCACGTTCTTCGCGACGCCTTCGGCGCGGCGCGCGGCCTCGGCGCCGGCCTTCTGGACGCTGTGCTGCACGTCGCCGCCGACCTTAGCGGCGACGCTCTTGGCCTTGACGCTGAAGGCGTCGAAGCGGCTGCCGGCCGTCTTCAGGGCTTTTTCGACGGGGGCCGGAACGTTGAAAGGAAGCTTCGGCGCGGTCTTGTGGGTGGTCTTCATGCTGTTCTCCTCTTTCTGTTCTGTTTGCGGACGTGCGTCTTGACGGGGGGTCTGGGGGCGGGCGCCGCGGTGCGCCGCGTGCGAACCGGCTTCGGAAACTCCGCGGGGAAGGTGCTCTTGGCGACGGATTCGAGCTGGGCGAGACGTGTCCTGAGGTCACCGATCTCCTTCGCGAGCTCGGGCTGCGTGCTAGGGGAGAGGCGGCTCGCGATGTCGCGGACGCTGCCGACCACGTCGGCGAGACTCTCGCGGAAGACGAGGCCGACATCCTCGCGCAGGCGCGTTCCCTCTTCCCACGTGAGCCGGCCCTTCTCGACGAGCCCGCCCACGATCTTCTCCACGTCCTGGCGGGCGCCCTCGAGCCGGCGCGTGAGCGGGGCCAGGGTCTTGCCGAGGCTCTCGGGGCTTGCGGCCCGGCGCAGCGAGTCCGCCACCCGGGTGCCGCCGACGAGTTCGACGGCCTCGGCGACCGTTTCCGCGGCCTCGCTGCCCGCCCGGAGAAGGCGGGCGAGAGTGTCCGCCGAGGCGACGACCGGCGTCCGACTCGACGCGAGGGCGCGGGAGAGGACACGGGCCGTAATGTCCTCGCCCGAATCCGCGGCGATGACCTCCACCCGGTCGCCCGCGGACACGGCCTTCGCAAGGTCGGCCAGGGTCACGAAACGACGCTCGCGCGCCTCGTAGAGCTTGCGGTTGCGGTAACGGACGATGCGGCGAGGATCGCTCATGGGGGGAAGATAACGCGGCGCGTAATTCCTATCAAGGAAAATCTGACGCGATGCGTCAGAGGGCGCCTCCGGCTAACATGCCGGACATGTCCGGACCCCTGGCCCCTGCCGCGTTTTCTCCGCCCGCGGTCCCGAAGGGGACCGCGCTCACCTGCCGCTCCTGGCTCACCGAAGCGCCGTACCGGATGCTCCTCAACAACCTGGACCCGGAGGTCGCCGAGCGCCGCGAGGACCTCGTCGTGTACGGCGGGTCCGGCAAGGCCGCCCGGAATCCGGCTTGCCTCGCGGCGATCCTCGACGCCCTGCGCCGCCTCGGCGACGACGAGACCCTCCTCGTCCAGTCGGGGAAGCCCGTGGGAGTCTTCCAGACGCACGAGGATGCCCCCCGCGTCCTCATCGCGAACTCGAACCTCGTGCCTCACTGGGCCACGTGGGACGAGTTCCGGCGGCTCGAGTCCCTCGGCCTGACGATGTACGGCCAGATGACCGCGGGCTCCTGGATTTACATCGGCACGCAAGGAATCCTTCAGGGCACCTACGAGACTTTCGCCGAGGCCGCGCGCCGCGACCTCTCGTCGAAGGACGGTTCTCTCGCGGGGCGTCTTGTCGTGACGGCCGGTCTCGGCGGGATGGGGGGCGCGCAGCCGCTGGCCGCGACGATGTGCGGCGGAACGGCTCTCGTCGCGGAAGTCGACGGATCGCGCATCGACAAGCGCCTCGCGACGCGGTACGTCGACGAGCGCGTCGACGACCTCGACGCGGGGATCGACCGGGCGCTCGCGGCACGGGACCGCACCGAGGCCCGTTCGTTCGGCGTCCGCGCGAACGCCGTGGACCTCCTCGAGCGGCTTCTCTCGCGCGGGATCGTGCCCGACATCCTGACGGACCAGACCTCCGCGCACGACGCGCTGAACGGGTACGTGCCGCACGGCCTTCCGTACGAGGAGGCGCTCCGCCTGCGCGCGGAAGACCCCGAGGCGTACATCCGCCGGGCGATCGCTTCGATGGGGGCGCACGTGCGGGCGATGCTCGCTCTCAAGGCTCGCGGCGCCGTCACCTTCGACTACGGCAACAATCTCCGCGCGGGCGCGGTGACGGCCGGCGTCGCGAACGCATTCGACATCGTCGGTTTCGTGCCGCTCTACATCCGGCCCCTCTTCTGCGAGGGCAAGGGGCCATTCCGTTGGGTCGCTCTCTCGGGCGATCCGGCCGACATCACGGAGACGGATCGGGAGATTCTGCGCCTGTTCCCGGAAAACACGGCGCTCCGGCGCTGGATCACGCTCGCGGGCGCGCGCGTCGCATTCCAGGGCCTGCCCGCGCGGATCTGCTGGCTCGGCTACGGCGAGCGCAGAGAGGCGGGCCTCGCCTTCAACGAGCTCGTTCGGACGGGACGCGTGAAGGCCCCGATCGTCATCGGGCGCGACCACCTGGACTGCGGCTCGGTGGCTTCCCCGAACCGCGAGACCGAGGCCATGAAGGACGGCAGTGACGCGATCGCCGACTGGCCGCTCCTGAACGCGCTTCTGAACACCGCGGCCGGCGCGACGTGGGTCTCCATCCACCACGGGGGCGGAGTCGGGATCGGGTATTCGATCCACGCCGGGATGGTGGTTGTCGCCGACGGGACCCCGAAGGCGGCCACGCGCCTCGCGCGCGTCCTCACGACGGACCCAGGGATGGGGATCGTTCGCCACGCGGACGCCGGTTACAAAGAGGCCCTGGCCTCCGCCGCGCGTCACGGCGTCCAGATCCCGATGGCGCGCTGACGCCCTTGGCCTCGTCGACGTTGCGCGCGCGCCGGCTCGTCGTCTTCGGACTCTTCGCCGCGGCCCTCGTCACGCTCGTCTTCGCGCTCGCGACGCGCCTCGTGCCCGCCGGCGCCCGCGCGCGGCAGGCGCGCGTCCGGCTCTTTCTCGCCGCGGCCGAGGACGCTCTCGAGCGAGACGGCGAGACGCTCCGGCGGACCGCCGATCGGATTCAGGCCGGGCCGGAATTCGCCGCGATCGCGGACGGCGGGGGCGCGGAGGTGCGCCCCGCGAGGCTCTTCTCGATTCTCGGGGAGTCGCTCCCGAAGGGGCCGGGATGGGGTGCGGTTTTCTTCGATCGGACGAGTCGCCCCGTGGCCTGGGCGGGCGAGGCCGCCGGGCTGGAGGCCGAGCGCGGCACCGCGACCACGGGCTTCGTCACATCGTTCCACGTCACGCGCGCCTCGCTCGGCTGGGTGGCTCCGCGCGGGGAGCGAGGGGCGCGCGGGACGCTCGTCGTCACGCGCCGCTACCCGACCGGCATCCTCCGCCCCGACCTCATCGAGCTCCTCCGCCTTCGAAACGACCCGACGCGCCTCAGGCTCCGCCTCGCGGCGTCCGAGCGGCGTGACCGCCTTCTCACGCTCTCCGTGGAGGAATCCGAGCCCGAGGTCGCCGAAGAGGACGCGGCGCGCGCCCGCTGCCGCCTGCCGGCGATCGCCCTCGTGCTCCTCGCCGCCGCCCTCGGGGCCGCGGCCCGTAGGCCGGCGACCGGAATCGTGGCGGCGCGGTTCGCGCTCCTTCTCGGAATGCCGCGGGGCGCCTCCGGCGCGTTCGCCGCCGGATGGGACCCAGCGGCTCTTCTCGGACTTTTCGCCACGCCGGCAGACATGTTCCTCACGGGTTTCGCCGCGCTCGTCTTCGCACGCGCGTTCGCCCGGCACGCGCGCCGTCGCGACGCCGGACCGGCCACCCTCGGCGTTCTTCTCGCGCTCCTGCTCGCGTTCGTCCCGGGCGTTCTCGGGCGCGGCGCCGCTCGCGTGGCGCCCGATCTTTTCGACACGATGAGCCTCGTGCCCCGCGGCCTGCCGGATTTCCTCGCGCAGACGGGTCTCCTCGCGGTCGCGACGGCCGGGCTCGCCGCGGCGGCTCTCCTACTGCGTCGAGGCGCGGCGCTGCGCGGGGTCTCTCTGGCGGCCGCCCTCGGCTTGGCCGCTCTCGCGGCGACTTTCCCGGCCGCCGGTTCCGCGTTTCACGCTCCCTGCCTCGCCCTCGCGTCGGTCGCCGCCGCGTGGGCCCTCTCGGGTCGCCTCCAGCCGACTCCGGGGACCGATCTCCTGGCGCGCGCCGCGACCGCGGTCTTCGTGCTCGCGGCGGCGACTCTTCTCTTCGCGACCGGTCTCGCGGACGGACGCCTCCGCCACGCGGATGCCGCGATCGCGCGCGCGGAGACGCACGCGCGGGGCGACGCTGCCGGCATGCGTGCCGAGGCCGTGCGGCGGTGGGAGCACCGCGTCGCCTCGCCGTCGCTCGAGCCGTGGCTGCCCGCGGGAGAGCGTACGAATCCCGACGATCTGGCGCGCGCTCTCTGGGCGCGGGGTGCCGACGAGAGCTTTCCCGAGCTCGGTGACACGCTCACGATCCGAAGTCCGCTGGGCGCGACGGTATCGTCCTTCGGCGTCATCCACCCGGGGCGCCGGGCGCCCGATCTCGTCCTCCCGGCCGCGAATCCCGCCGGGTTCCCCTCGGCCTTCCTGCATGTGCCCTGGCCGCGCGAGTCCGACCGGGATCCGCTGCTCTCGGCGGTCGCGTCGCGCGACGTGCCGGATCGTGTCGCGGTCGAGAGGCTCGAGTGGGACGCCGTCGGACGGACGACCGGCGCCCGCGGCGAGGGCGTCGAGCTGCCGGCCGGTGTCCTCGAACGCGCCCGCCGGACGGGCGAGGCCGTGGCGACGGTCCCGACGCTCGACGGCTTGCGGCGCGTGCACGTCCTGGCCTCCTCCTCCGGCTTCGTCGGATTCGCCGCGCCGGCCGAGTCGTCTCTCGCGGTGACGGGCACCGCCCTCGCGGCGGGGGAGGCCGCCCTTCTCGTCGTCGTTCCTTTCCTCTTCGCCGGCGCGCCGATCCGGCCGGGCTCGGTCCGGTTCCCGCGGCGCTTTTTCGCCACGTTCCGCACGCGGCTCGTCGCGCTCGTCCTGATCTTCGGCGCCCTTCCTCTCGCACTGAGCGTCGTTTTCGTCCGGGTCGCCCTCGAACGCCAAGCCGCGAAGGAGACGGCGCGGCGCTCGCGCGACCTTGTCGCCGAGGGCAGGCGGCTCCTCGAAAGCGACGAGGCGGGCGGCGCCCTCTCGGCGGAGGCGGCGTTGAACCGCGCGGCTGCGGTCATTGGATGGGATCTCCTCCGCTATCGTGACGGGACGCTCGTCGCCGCGTCCCGGGCGCTGCCCGTCGCCGCCGAGGTGGCGCGCGAGATGCTCGCGTCCCCGGTCGCGCAGGAGCTCGCGGAAGGACGTCCGTCGGCGTTCTCGTCGCGTGGCGTCGTGGCGCCCGGCGCGCCGCGCGTCGTCGAGGCCGCCGAGTCCGTCTCGCCCGATGGGCGCGAGGTGCTGGCGGTGGTCGTCGCCGAAGACGAGGCCGTCCGGTCGGTGGCCGACGCCCTGCTTCTCCTCTCCGTGGCGGTCGCGCTCGCCGCCGTGGGTCTCGGCGGCCGGGCGGCGCTCACGCTGGGAGGGCCGCTCGAAGAGCTCATCGCGGCGACCGCCAACGTGGGCGAGGGGCGGCCGCTGCCGCCGCTCGTCCGGCCGGCGAACGTGGATCTCGCGCGCCTCATCGACGCGTTCACCGAGATGTCGGCGCGGGTCGAGGAAAGGACGGCGTCTCTCGCGGAGGAGCGCGCGTCCGCCGTGGGCCTCCTCGGAAATCTCACGGCGGCCGTCCTGCTCTTTCGCCGCAACGATGGGACGGTCCTCCTCGCGAACCCGGCCGCGGACCGCCTGCTTCCCGGAAGCTCGCTTCCCGAGCGCCTGTCGGGCGCTGGATGGGAACCGCTCCGGGCGGCGCTCGAGGAGGCTGCCATGCGGCCTTCGCCGTACGAGACGCGCGCGGCCATTCCCGGCCCTTCGGGCGAGCGCTTCTTCCGGGTCGCGATCGTCACGCTTCCGGGCGAGGAGCGCGGCCCGCGCGTGATCCTCCTCCTCGAGGACCTCACGGACTTCCTCCGCGCCGACCGACTCGCCGCGTGGGTCGAGGCGGCCCGCTCGATCGCGCACGACATCAAGAATCCGCTCACGCCGATCCGGCTCGCCGCCGAGCGCCTCGGGCGCTTCGAGGCGAGAAACGAGACGCCGCCCCCGGGGGCGTTCTCCGAGGTCGCCTCGGGGATCCTCCGGCAGGTCGGAATCCTGACGCACCGCATCGGACGCCTCAGCCGATTCGGCGACCCGGCCGCCGCGGAACGGCGCGTCCTCGACCGCGCGGCGGTCGCCGCGCTTCTCGACGAGGTCGCCGCCGACTTTCGCGCCCACGAGACCGTCGTGATCGAGGTCGAGACCGCTCCGGATCTCCGGGCGTTCGCCGCGGATCGGTTCCTCGTGCGCGACGCCCTGACGAATTTCGTCGTCAACTCGGTGGAGGCGATCGGCACGTCCCCAGGTCGCGTGCGCCTCTCCGCGGAAAACGCGACGCTCGCCGCGGGCGCGCCGGCGGTCCGCTTCGCCTGCGCCGATGACGGGCCGGGCGTGCCGGAGGAGGCCGCGGGCCAGCTCTTCGACCCGGCCTTCTCGACGAAGTCCCGAGGCTCGGGGATGGGCCTGGCGGCCGTGCGGCGGGCCGCCGAGAGTCACGCCGGGACTGTTTTCGCGCACCCACGCGCCGGAGGCGGTCTTGTCGTGGGCTTCACGTTGCCCGCGCTATCATCTTCGGTGTGATTGTCCCGGCCTCTCGCCGGCGCGGCGAGTGTGCCGCGGGCCGTACGTCCGGCCGGTGCGTCGCCGCAGTTCTTCCCTTCGCTCTCCTCGTTCTCGCGATGGTCGCGATGGTCTCGTGCCGAAGGACGGAGCCTGCGGGGCCCGCCGCGGCGACGCCGGCGGTTCCGCGCGGCGACGCCCTCTTCCTCGCCGAAGCCCCGGCGTTCGTGCCAGACGACGTCGACGCCGAGCTCGAGTCGATGCGGGTCGTGCGCCTCTACGTTCCGGCCGCGACGATGTCCCGATCCGGCACGATCACCGCTCTTCCGCCGCCGCCCACGCCGTTCAAGCGCCCGCTCGTCCTCACGGTGCTCGGCGAGGAAGGCGCCGCCGCGGCCGTCGCGGGGCGCGGGGCCGCGGCGGGCTCGGACTGGGCCCGCGCTCTCTCGAAGATTCTCGCCGAGTCGAGAGGCTGGGGCCGGGTCGAGGGCGTCCACTTCCACCTCTGGCCCTCGCCGGAGCTCGCGAAAGACCTCGCCGCGGCGCTCGCCGCCGTGCACGAGACGCTCTCCTTGCCGGTCTCCGTCACACTTCCGCCGACCGCAAAGCCGGAGCGGTGGAAGCCGCTCTCGGGCATCGCGAGCGAGGCGCTCGTCCTGGCGTTCGGACGGCGGCCGGAGCTCGGCGGTCAGATCGTCAGCGAGCTTCCCGAAGAGATCGCGCGCGCGTTTCCCCTTCCGTTCCGGCTGCTCGTGGCCTTCGGCGGATATGGCCGCACGGGTGACGGGACGACCTTCACGGGACGCATCCTGCCCGACGGCATGATCGACCAGCTCTCCGAGGATCGCGCCTTGGACTTCGACTTCGGGCAGGTGTTCTCGTCCGAGCCCGGCACCATCTGCACCTTCAAGCCGCGCGCCGGCGCGAAGGGTTCGACGCTCGCCGCGGACGGAGGCCACGCGCGGTTCCAGTTCCCCACGATGGGCGAAGGGGTGCGCTTTCTCTCGGCCGCGGGCCGCTGGTCCGCTCCGAACCTCCGCGGGCGCGCGTTTCTCGTGGGCGGCGTGCCGAAAGACGGCTACCTCGTAGGCTACGCGGCGGTGCGGGCCCTCATGACCGGCAAGCCCATCGAGCCGCGACTCGTGGTCGAGGTGCTCCCGGGCGTGGCGGGGCGGGGACACACCGATTTCACCCTGCGGACGACGAACACGGGTCCGACGCCGACTGACCTCTCGCACTACAACAGCTGGGTCCAGATCCGCGTCGAGGGCGGCACCGTGTCTTCCGTCAAGCCGGGCGATTTCGACCGGTACGAGCAGCTGACGTCCGCGGCGGAGGGTTACAAGCTCACGAGCTCGAGCCGCGCGGTCGTCTGCCGGCTGTTCGAGAACATCTTCGCTCCCGGTGAGACGAACGATTCGGGCCCGATCCGGGTGGCCGGAACGCGTCCGCGCGTGTTCCTGAGCTGGCACCTGACGCTGCCGGACGGGAAGGTGACGAGCGGGCCGGAAATCGAAGCGAGCCTGGCGGCGCCCACGGCCGCGGCGAGACCGTCCCCGAAGTCGAGGCGTCGCGGCCGCAATCGCTGACCGGGCGCGTCAGCCGGAGTCGCCCGCTCTCTCCAGCCAGCCGCGTTCCCGGACGGCCTGCTCGGCGAGGCGCACGGCGAGGAGCGCACCCGCGCGCCTCAGGTGGTCGGCCGCGAGCGTGAGCGTCACGCGTCGGCCCTCCGCCTCGCATCGCAGGAGGAGCGTCTCGTCGCGTCCGGCCGACTCCACGGGGCCCGACAGGTTCTCGGGGTCGACGATGTCGAAGGCCTGCTTCTGTTCGTGGAAGCGGGCGAGAACGTCGCCCGAAGGGGGAGCGTCTGCGCCGAGCCGCAGCTCGACGCGGAGGAGGTGCCCGTGAAACACCCCGGCGCGCGCCGAGAGGATCGTGAGCGGAATCTCCCGGGCGAGGAGCGCCATCGTGTCCTCCGCGACGCGCGCCTCGAAGGCGCGGGAATCGGCCGGCGCATGAGAGTTGAACGCGACCTGCGTGCCGAGAACCTCTTTCGGCACGGGCCGGAACGTGGCGAGCGCGAGGGCCTGCTGGAAGAGCTCGTCCAGCGCCGCCTTGCCGAGCTCGCTCACGGGGCGGTCCACGGCGGCCGTGATGCCGACGACGGGCACGACCGCGTCGACGGTCCGCACGACCTCGGCGAGCAAGAAGGCTACGGGATGTGGCGTGAGGAGCAGGGAGCCTGAGGGGAGCGGCCGCGGGTCGCGTTCCTCCGAAGGCACGACGAGCGGCTGGCCGTTGCGGACGCCCGAGAGGTCGATCGCGAGAGCGCCGTCGGTGCGGGTCGCGAGAAAACGCGCGGTCTCGTCCGCGCTCCCGCACAGGAAGGCGATCCGGCACGTCTCGAGCGCGTCCTTCGTGAGCGGGGCGATGAAGGCGACCTCGTCGTCTTCCGCGGCGAGGATTCCCCCCGGACCACCGGCCTGGTGGAAGAGGTGGACGCGGGAGGCCGGGAAGGCGCGTTCCGTGAGGACGGCGCGCACGTCCCGTCCGAGCAGCGTCGTCGGCTCGACGAGCGCGACCGGAAAGGACGGGGCGCCCGCGCTCGCCTTCGCGGTCACGACGCCGTCTCCTTCGGCCGCCCGCGGAGCAAGCCGAAGAGGCGGACGAGGGGTGCGGAGGCGGCGTAGACGGAAAGAGTCGAAGCGAGCGCGTACTGGCGCAGCACCCAGAACAAGCCAAAGACGAGCACGAAAAAGGGAACGATGAGCACGGCGCGGCGGGACCTGAGATCGATGTCCTTGAAGGAGCGATACCGGAACGTCGAGACCATGAGCCACGAAAGGATGGCGGTGACGGCCAGGAAGCCGGCCTTGATCTCGTACGCGGGGGAATCGGAGAGCACCCAGATGAGGCCGCAGAGTGCCCCGGCCGCCGACGGAATCGGCAGCCCCACGAAGTAGCGCTTGTCGACGACGTGGAGCTGGACGTTGAAGCGCGCCAGGCGGCAGGCGCCGCAGACCACGAAGAGAAACGAGACGAGAAGGCCGGCCCGCCCGAAGTCCATGAGGCCCCAGCGGTAGACGAGGAAGGCCGGGGCCACGCCGAAGGAGACGACGTCGGCCAGCGAGTCGAGCTGTTCGCCGAAGGCCGACGTCGCGCCGGCCCATCGGGCGACGCGGCCGTCGAGGCCGTCCAGGATCGCCGCGGCGAAGATGAGCATCGCGGCGTAGTCGAACCGGCCCCTCACCGCCGCATCCATCGAGAGATAGCCGCAGAACACGTTGCCCACCGTGAACAGGGCGGGCAGCACGTACACCCCCCGGCGTACGCCGCGAGGCGGCGAAGGAGGGGCTTCACCCAAGGGCGGGCCTAGTGGGCCGAGACGCGCGCGCGATGCTCGCGCACGATCTCTTCCATCCGGTCTTTCAGGTGAAGCTTGTGCTTTTTCAAGCGCTTCTCTTCAATTTCCTCGTCCGTGGAAAGAAAAGTCTTGGAGGCGAGCTCGGCGAGCCGCTTCTCGTGGTCGTGATGATCACGCAAGAGGGAACGAAATTCCTCGTTCTGGCTCTCGAGCTCGTGCTTGATGTCCTCCGTCAGGGTCTGCATCGCCACCTCCTCCTGGTGAAATGGTTCAACGGCCGGAGTCTCCCTTCATCGCCGGGGGGTCGTCAAGGCGTCGTGGCCCGCCCAATTTCCGGACCATCACGAGGGCATCCTCGCCATCGAGGTAGTAACTCCCACGGCGGCCCGCCTCCGCGAAGCCAAGCCCCGCGTAAAACGTGCGGGCCGGCTTGTTCGAGAACCTCACCTCGAGGTAGATCTCCTCGGCGTTCACGCGGGCACAGAACGCGAGAACCTCGTCCATGAGCGCCGAAGCCACGCCCTGGCGGCGAAAGTCCGGGGCGACGGCGATCTTGTTGACGTGCACCTCGCCTCCCGCGAACGCGCAGAAGACGTAGCCCGCGAGGGAGCCGCTCGACAGCGCTACGCGATTGAAGCGCCAGGGAGCTCCGACCTCGACCTCGAAATACTCCGGTTTCCAGGGGACGGGGAACGAGACGCGCTCGAGGGCGGCGACGGCGTCGAGGTCGACGTGGCGCGCGTCTCGAAGCGTGAGGGGTTCGGGGAGGGCGCTCACGGTGTCTCCCGGAGGTTCCCGGCGAAAAGACCGGCCCGCTTTTCTTCTGCCTTTTCTTCCGCGGCGCTCGGCCTTCCGTACACGACGGTGCGCGTCGTCGTCTCGTCCCTCGCGGCGACGCGCGCGGCGGCGGCCGCGAGAGGCAGGCTCAGGAGGCCGAGATCGAGGACGGAGATCCCGCTTGCGAAGGCTTCGGCCTCCACCTCGGGCCGGGGACGCGGAGGCGCGGCGTCGGCAACCGTGTTCCCTTCCCGTGGGGCCGCGTGCACGTCCCCGCGGCCGGCGTCGAGGACGAAGAGGACGTTCTCGGGCTCCGGCATGGCCTCGCGGGCGGCCGCGAACGTCGGGACGAGGACGAGCGGGATACCGCGCGCCCGCGCGAGGCCCCGCGCAAAGGCGAGTCCCGCGCGGAGTCCCGTGAAGGATCCTGGCCCCGAGACCACGGCGACGCGGTCGAGATCCCGGACCGTCAGGCGCATCTCGGCGAGGAGGGCTTTGGCCGCGAGGGGGAGGCTTTCGGTCGCGTTCTGCGGCAGGGCCCGGGACGCTCCCGCGCGGTCGCCGCCTCCGGCGGCCAGCGACGGAAAAGGCGAGGCCGTGTCGAGCGAAAGGATCAGCATCCGCAGCCTCCCCTCGATGCTAGCATTCCCGGCTCCACATGCGCGCGACGCCCATGCTCGAGCAGTACTGGGCTCTCAAGCGGGAGGCGGGCGATGCGCTCCTCCTCTACCGCCTCGGAGACTTTTACGAAATGTTCTTCGAGGACGCGGCCTATGCGGCGCCGCTCCTCGGCCTCGTGCTGACCGCGCGGCACAAGGACAGCGACGTCGAGGCGCCGATGTGCGGCATCCCCCAGCATGCTCTCGAGTCTTACCTCGCGCGGCTGGTCGCGGCGGGGAAGAAGGTCGCGATCAGCGAGCAGACGGAGGCTCCCTCGAAGGGCCGCGCCCTGGTCCCCCGAAGGATCGTCCGCATCGTCACGCCCGGGACGATCGTGGATCCGGAGCGCCTCGACGCGCGCCGCCCGAACGAGATGGCGGCCGTGACCTGGAACGGGGACGGCGCCGCGGTCTCGACGCTCGACCTGTCGACGGGCGATTTCGCGGTCGTGAAGCTGCCCGAGCGCGCGGCCCTCGCGGAGTGGCTCCTGCGCCGGCTGCCCCGCGAGCTCGTCTTTTTTCCCTCCGACCGGCCCCTGGCCGAGTCGCTCGTGGTCGCCCTCGTGTCGTCGGGGGCCGAGGCCCCGGCGCTTTCGCCGCTCAAGGACGACTCCTCGCGCGGGGCGGGAGCCGTGGAGCTTCTCGAGCGGCACTTCCGCACGGCGACGCTCGAGCCGTTCGGCCTGTCGGGCGCGGGCGGCGCGGCCGACGCGGCGGCGGCCCTCCTGTCGTACGCGCGGGCGACGCAGCGCGCCGACTGCGACCACGTGCGGTCCCTCCGCTCCGAGGCTCCCGAAGAAGGGCTCGTCGTCGACGCCGTGACGGCCGGGCACCTCGAGCTGTTTCGCTCGGCGCGAGACGGCGGTCCGAAGGGCACGTTGTTCTCCCTGCTCGACAGGACGGGCACGTCGTTCGGCGCGCGAACGCTTCGCCGGCTCGTCGAGCGGCCGCTCGGCCGGCGCGCCGGGATCGAGGCGCGGCTCGACGCCGTCGAAGAGTTGCAGGAGGACGGGGCGCGCCTCGAGAGCCTCGCCTCGGCCTTTCGCGAGATTCCCGACCTGCCGCGCCTCCTCGCGCGCCTCGCGGTCGGTGCCGGATCGCCGCGCGACGCCGCCGTGCTCGGGAGCGGGCTCGTGCGCGCGGGGCGCCTCGCCGCCGGCCTCGGGGCGGTGCACGCCGCGCTTCTCGCGCCGGGCGGGGAGGCGTCGCCGGACGGCGTGCCGTTCGCCCTTGGGGAGTCGATCGTGTCGCGCGTCGTGCCCGAGCCGCCCCTCCACGCGCGGGACGGCGGGATCTTCCGCGACGGCGTGGACGCCGCCGTGGACGAGGTGCGCACTCTGCGTCGCGAGTCCGCGTCGATCCTCGCGCGCGTCGAGGCCGAAGAGCGCGCGCTCCGCGGCATCCCGACGCTGCGCGTGAAGTTCAACCAGGTGTTCGGTCACGTCTTCGAGGTGCCGGGCTCGGCCCGCGCGCGCATTCCCGAGGGCGCCCTCAAGCGGCAGACGCTCGCGAACGTCGAACGCTACGCGACGCCCGAGCTCGTCGCGGTTGACGAAAAGCTGCGGTCCGCCGACGCGCGCCTCGCCGCGCGCGAGCAGGAGATGTTTCTTTCGCTCGTGACGGAGATCGTGGCGGACTCGTCGCGCATCCTGGCCGCGTGCGCCCGGCTCGGCCTTCTCGACGCGCTCGTGTCTCTCGCGCGCGTGTCCAGGGCCGGAGGCTGGGTCCGGCCGGGCATCGTGGACGAGCCCGTGCTCGTCGTCGACGGCGGCCGCCACCCGGTCGTCGAAGCCCTGCGGCCCCGCGAGGCGTTCATCCCGAATGACACGGCGCTGGGAGGGGACGGCGAGCACCTCGTGGTGCTCACGGGCCCGAACATGGGCGGCAAGTCGACCTACCTCCGGCAGAACGCGCTCCTCGTCCTGCTCGCTCACGCCGGCTCGTACGTGCCGGCGGCGTCGGCCACGATCGGCCTCACGGACCGCATTTTCACGCGCGTCGGCGCCTCGGATTCTCTCGTGCGCGGCGAGTCGACGTTCCTCGTCGAGATGGCCGAGACGGCGCACATCCTCCGGCACGCGACCGCGCACAGCCTCGTGATCCTCGACGAGATCGGACGCGGCACGTCCACGTTCGACGGCCTCTCCCTGGCGTGGGCCATCGCCGAGCACCTTCACGACACCGGCATGAGGCGGGTCCTCTTCGCGACGCACTACCACGAGCTGACCGAGATGGCGCTCGTGAAGAGTGGCGTCAAGAACCGCACGATGACCGCGAAGGAATGGAACGGCGAGGTCGTCTTCCTTCGAAAGGTCGCGGACGGCACCGCCGACCGCTCCTACGGCGTGCAGGTGGCGCGCCTCGCGGGCATTCCGGAAGCCGTGCTCGTCCGCGCGCGCGAGATCCTCGGCAACCTCGAGAGGCAGCAGATGGACGTTGGCGGACGGCCCCGCCTCGCCGAGCACGCGGGCGAGCCGCCTTCGAAGGACGCACAGCTCGACCTCTTCCGCGGGCAGGGCGAGCTCGTCCTCGACGCGATCGGGCGCGTCGACGTCGACCACCTCACGCCGCTCGCCGCCTTGCAGCTCCTCGCGTCGCTCCAGCATCGGCTGAGGGGGGAAGAATGAAGAAGAAGAGAAAGACGTTGCTTCGGAAGAAGAGAAGATTTTCTTAGAAAGTGAATAGGGCTTTGGATTCGACGTCGCGTTTCGTGTTCGGTCTGAGCGGCCCCCAGCTCTCGGATTCAGAGCGCCTCTTGCTCGTCGCGCTTCGGCCCCTCGGCATTCTTCTTTCTAAGCAGAATCTCCTGACACCCTCACAGTCCGCTTCGCTGCTGGAGGCGTTGAGAGGACTCTTTTCTCCCGCGCCTCTCCTCTTCATCTCCCAGGAAGGCGGCAGCGAGGATCCCCTCGGCCCTCTCCTCGGGACGCCCTGCGCCTCGCCCGCCGCGTGCGCGGCGGCCGGCACGGACCGCGTGCACGAGAGCGCATACCTGATGGGGCGCGCGGGACGACTCCTCGGTTTCGACGTGGATCTCGCGCCGGTGCTCGACCTCGCGCAGCCGGGCACGGGGGCCGTCGTCCTCGAAGGGCGCTGCTTTGGATTTCACGCCGAGGACGTCGTGCTCTCGGGGATGATGTTCCTTCACGGTCTGGCGCGCGCGGGCCTCGCGGCCGGGGTGAAGCACTTCCCGGGGCTCGGGCGGGCGGGCGCGGACACGCTTCTCTCGCGGCCCGTGATCGACGCGCACGATGTGGACCTCATGGTCACGGACGTCGCGCCATTCACGAAGCTCGCGCGGGGCGTGGAGTGCGTCGTTGTCGGGCACGGGGCCTATCCGGGCTTCACGGGAGACGACACGCCGGCGTCCCTCTCGCCGAAGCTGCTCGGCGTCCTGCGCGGGCCCGTGCGCTTCGAGGGCGTGTCGCTCGCCGACGATCTCGTCAAAGGGGCGCTCGATGGGACGCTGCCCGAGCGGGCCGAGCGCGCGGCCCGGGCCGGGTGCGACGCGCTTCTCGTGTCCGGACGGAGGGACGCATGGGAAGAGTGCGCGGCCCGGGTTTCCTCACTCGGCGAGGACGCGCCGCGTCAGACCCGCTTCGGGGCGCTCCGACGCCGCGTCGCGGACGCGCCGCGTCCGCGGTTCACCGAGGAGGCCTGGGCAAGGCTGACGGAAGAAGCGGCAGCGTTCGCCGAGCTGATGACGAAACCAAGGGAAAAGAGAAAAGAGGGGGATTTCTTCTAGAAGGGCACGTCGTCGTCCGCGTCGCCGCCCGCCGCGCCCGCCTCCGGGACCGCCGGGCTCGACGCTCCGGTCGCGCTTGCGCCGTCGGGGCGCCCGCCGAGCATCTTCATGTCCCGGGCCTTGATCTCGGTGGCGTAGCGCTTCTGGCCCGACTCCTTGTCGTCCCATGTGCGCGTCTGGAGCACGCCCTCGATGTAGACGAGGCGTCCCTTGGACAGATAGCGCTCACAGATGCTCGCGAGCTTGTCGAACGCGATGACCGTGTGCCATTCGGTCTTTTCCTGTTTCTGCCCGCTGGCGCGGTCGTTCCACGTTTCCGTCGTGGCGATGCGCAGGCGCGCGATGGGCACGCCGCCCGTCGTCGCGCGCATCTCCGGGTCGGCCCCGAGGTGTCCGATGAGGATGACCTTGTTCACGGATCCAGCCATGTCCGCCCTCCGATCGCCCCGGATCCTACAATCCCTCCGGTTTGAGCGACACGCGGAAGCTGGTCCGGTCGGCCTGGGGCATCACCGCGTGGACCGCGGTGTCGCGGCTGGCGGGTGTCCTGCGCGACGCGACGATCGCGCGTTTTCTCGGCGCCTCGGCCCTATCGGACGCCTTCTACACGGCGTTTCGCATCCCGAACACCTTCCGGGCGATCGTGGGGGAGGGCGGCCTTCCCGGCGCCTTCGTCCCCATCGCGAAGAAGGTGGAGCGGGAGAGGCCGGGCCATGAGGGGGTCTACGCCGGCCGCGTCCTCGTCTTGCTCGTCTGCGTCCTCGTGGGGATCGTGGCGCTCGGGATCGCGTTCGCGGAGCCCGTTGTCGCGCTCTTCGCGAACGGCTTCAAGGCGACCCCCGGAAAGTTCGAGCTGACGGTCCGGCTGACGCGCTGGATGTTCCCGTACGTTCTGCTCGTCTCCGTGGCCGCCCTGCTCGAAGCCTTCCTGAACTCCAAGGGCTTCTTCCAGCTCTCGGCGGCGACCCCCATCGCGTGGAACCTCTCGATCGTCGCGGCCGCGTGGGCACTCGCGCCCGCGGGCGTGTCGCCGGTCGCGGCGCTCACGGTCGGTGTGCTCATCGGAGGAGGCCTCCAGGTCGCGCTCCAGGGGCCGGCCGTGCGGCGCCTCGGCCTGCGGTTTTCGGGCTCGCCTTTCCGCGACGCGGAGGTGAAGCGCACGGCGCTCCAGATCGCGCCCCGGCTCTACGGCTACGGCGTCGGGCAGCTCTCGTTTCTCGTGTCGACCCGGACGCTCGCCTCTCTCGGGGACGCTTTCGTGACGTACAACTTCTGCGCGTGGCGCGTCACGGACTTCGTCCTCGGCGGTTTCGTGGTCTCGATCACCCGGGCGATCCTGCCTTCGCTTTCCGACCAGGCCCTCGAGAAGGACCGGACGGCATACCGCGGCACGATCGGCTTCGCGCTCCGCCTCATCGGGTTCATCACGATCCCCTCGATGGTAGGCCTCATGCTCCTTGCGACCCCCATCGTGGACGTCATCTTCCGGCGCGGGCGGTTCGCGGAGGCGGACGTCGCAAAGACGGCGCTCGCCGTCGGGTTCTTCGCGCTGGGGCTCTTCGCCGCCGCGGGCGTGAAGATCCTCACGCAGGCGTTCTACGCGCTGCATGACACGCGGACGCCAGTCCTCGTCGGCACGTTCGACCTCGCCGTGTTCTGGGTCCTCTGCGTCGCGCTCGCCGGGCCGATGCAGCACGCGGGAGTCGCCCTCGCGACGGCGGCGGGGTTCTGGATCAACTTTGTCGTTCTCCTCGCCCTCCTCCGGAAGAGGCTGGGCGGAATGGGCGGGCGCGCGATCCTCGCGTCGCTCTTCCGGCTCGTTCTCGCGAGCGTCGCGATGGGTGCCGTCGTATGGGCCGTGTCCGCGAAGCTCGCACCCTACCGGATGATCTGGATCCTTCCGCTCCGGATCGGCTGGGTCGCAGCCGTCTCGGCGCTCGGGGCCGTCGTTTTCCTGGCGTTCGCGAAGGCCCTCCGCGCGCCGGAAGTGGACGAGGTGCTGGGAGCCCTGCGGCGGAAGCGGGCCTGAGGGGATCTAGAGGATCTCGATCGGGACCGGGGCGAAGCAGAGGACGAAGATCAGGAGCACCGCCGCGGCGACGAGCTTTCTCCGGTCGTCGAGGGGTTCGTCCTCGTTCAGGACCGGTGGGTGGCGGATGCCTGTGAAGAGCGTGAAGAGCACCCACACCCACCACCCGGGCCATTTCAGCCCGAGGACCGCGAGGACGATGAGGAGAGGGATCGCGAGAAAGCGCTGGAAGCGGCCGAAGATCGCGTAGACCGCATGGCCGCCGTCGAGCTGTCCGAGCGGCAGGAGGTTCAGCGCCGTCACGAACAGGCCGAACCACGCGGCGAGGAAGACGGGGTGCTCGATCACGTCGATGCTCGCGTATGTGGCGCCGACGAAGATCTTCTGGAAAAGCTGGACGAGGATCGGATACTGGAAGATCACCGTCCCGTCGCCAATGGCGGGAACGGGATTGACCCGCGAGTGCGAGACGCCCCACGCGAGGAGGGGCACGGCCACGGCGAATCCGGCGATCGGTCCCGCGACCGCCATGTCGAACAGCTGTTTCTTGTCGCGGATGGGCTCGCGGATGCGGATGAAGGCGCCCATCGTTCCGACGAGCGACGGGAACGGGATGAAGTACGGCGGAGACACGTCGATCCCGTACCGGCGGCAGACGACGTAGTGGCCGGCCTCGTGCGCGAGGAGGATCGCGAGGAGAGGGAGAGAGAACGACAGAGCCCCTTCGAGGAGATGGGCGAACACCTCGGCGGAGGCGCCCGTTCCCAGGAGCGACGGGCGGAAGTTGATCGCGAATCCCGCCCCCGCCCAGCTCGTGGTTGCGAGCGTGAGCAGGAGGAGAAGCCCATGTAGCCACCACCGCTCCTTCCGCCGCGGCACGGCGGCCGGGGCCGGCGCCCAGACGTCGCTCATGTGCTCAGGACTGCGGGCCGGTGGAGGGCGTGCCGGACGGAGCGGCGTTGGCTTCGGCTTCGGCCTTCGCATCCGCCTTCGAGGCGGGCTCCTCGGCCGGACCGGTCATGTCGCGCAGTTCCTTGCCCGGCTTGAAGCGGATCGTGAAGCCAGGAGGAATCTGGACTTCCTCAGTGGGGCGTTTCGGGTTGCGCCCGATCCCGCGCTTGCGGGGTTTGACCAGAAACACGCCGAAGCCGCGCAACTCGATGCGCTCGCCGCGCGACAGGGCCTGACGCAGCACGTCGATGATCGTCTCGACGGCCTGAGTCGCCTTCTGTCGCGACACATTAGCCGCCGCGGCGACGGCGTTGATGATGTCGTTCTTGATCACGTAGGGGGAGTCTACCTGTCCTCGGGCATCTCGTTCAAATCGCGTCGGTTGGGCCGCTCCGGGACCGCCTAGAGGTGACCGAGGCGCCGTTTCAAGAGGATGATCTCGAGGGCCGTGGCGGCCATCGCCGCGAGCCGCTTGAGCGCCGGCACCGAGGGCGGCTTCTCGTCGGATTCCGCCTCGCCGTAGAGGTAGAGAACGGTCTTGCCCTTGAGGTTGACGGGCACGACGGCCATGAGTCCGAGCCCGTTCGACGCGAGCGCCTGAAGAGTCGAGGCCGTTCCGGGCAGGTCGGGCTGCGGGCCCACATAGAACCCCTCCGTGTTGCGCAGCGTCGCGAAGACCGAGGGTTCGGTATCGGGCAGGTGAAAGGATGCGAGAGCCGGCGCCGCCGGCCGGGACGCCCAGCCGCGCACGTGATCCGGATACGCGACGAAGAGGGCTGCGCGCTTCACGTGCCTGCGGGATTCTTCCAGGACGGCGGCGGCGATGTCGTCGCGGCTTTGCGCCGCTCCGAGCCTCGCGATGAAGAGGTCGTCTCCCGCGACCTCGCCGGCTTCCGCCGCCCCCGCCGGATCCTCGAGCCGACGCGGGAACTCCATCGAGTCGGGCTCCGGGTTAAGCGACTCGAGCGGGTCCTCGAAGATCTCGGTCTCCATCCGGCGCGCGGTGACCGCGAGCGAAGCCGCCGGGGAGAGATCCGCCGCGGACTGCCACGGGTCGCCCTGATCGAGGTATCGGGCGCGCTGCGGGTACGGCGACGTGAGATCGGGCGGCGGCGGAACGACCCGCAGGTCCGGCCGGCTCTTCGGGCGCGGCAGCCGGGTTGGATGCGTGGGTTCGTCCTTATCCACCTCGGGAGGAGGCTGGGTTTCCCGCAGGTACGCGGCCGCCGAGAGGTAGCGCGGCTCGACGTCGGCCGCGTAGTAACGGTAGAGGAGCGCGTAGATGCGTACCTCGAGCGCCGCGTGGGGAATGATCCGGAATCCCGTCAGCGCCGCGAGCTCGTCGAGACCCGCGAGGTCGCCCGGATCGCGCATCGCGACGGCGAGACTCCGTCCCTCCTTGCGGAACGGCACGGCGTGCAGGCGCTGGGCCACTCGGCCCGGCACGAGCCTGAGGACGTCCGCCCGGATCAGCTCGAGAGCCTCCGGCGAAGCTGGGGGAACGCGGTGCTGGATCGAGAGGCCGTGGAGGATGACCTCTTCGGAGGCTTCCTCCTCGAGGAGCGCCGTCCCGAACCGTCCCTTCTGCCGGGCCTGCCGCAGAACGGCACGGTGCCGCTGCTCGTCCGTGATGAGCGTCTTTTCGACGAGGAGGTCGCCCAGGCGCGGCATGATTTTTCGAAAGTCCAGTTTACACCGCGGCTCCCTGTAGAATCGCGCGCATGAGCGACCGGCCCATCCGCGTTCTCGTCGCGAAGCCCGGCCTCGACGGGCACGACCGCGGAGCGAAGGTCATCGCGCGCGCGCTGCGCGACGCCGGCATGGAGGTCATCTACTCGGGACTCCGGCAAACGCCGAAGCAGATCGCGGCGGCCGCCATCCAGGAGGATGTCGACGTCGTCGGGCTTTCCATCCTGTCCGGCGCTCACAACGTGCTCGTGCCCGAGGTGATCGACGCCCTCAAGGAGGGCGGCGGCGAGGGGATCGCCGTCGTCGTGGGCGGCATCATTCCCGAGAAGGACATCGCTCCGCTCAAGGCCAAGGGCGTGCGCGGCATTTTCCTTCCGGGGACCACCACGGGTGCCACGGTCGACGCGATCCGCCGCCTCGCAGCCGAGCGGGCGTGAGCGAAGTCCTCGTCTCGCAACTCTCTCCGTCCTCGCCCGATTTCCGGGAGAACGCCGCGCATCACCGCGCTCTCGCGGCGCGCCTCACCGCCGAGCTCGCGAGGGTGAGGGAGGGCGGCGGCGAGAAGGAGCGCGCGCGGCACGTGGCGCGCGGCAAGCTTCCCGTTCGCGAGCGCCTCGAGCGCCTGCTCGATCCGGGGACGGCCTTTCTCGAGGTCGCGCCGCTCGCGGGTTGGGGGCTCTACGAGGACGCGGCGCCTTCCGCGGGCCTCGTGACCGGCGTCGGGCGCGTCTCGGGCCGCGAGGTCATGATTGTCGCCAACGACGCCACCGTGAAGGGCGGCACGTATTACCCGATGACCGTGAAGAAGCACCTGAGGGCTCAGGAGATCGCCCTCGAGAACGGCCTCCCCGCGGTTTACCTCGTGGACTCTGGCGGCGCGTTCCTCCCGCTTCAGGCCGAGGTCTTTCCCGACCGCGACCACTTCGGACGCATCTTCTACAACCAGGCCCGCATGAGCGCGGCCGGACTGCCGCAGGTCGCGGCGGTCCTCGGCTCGTGCACGGCGGGCGGAGCGTACGTGCCCGCGATGTCGGACGAAACGGTCATCGTGAAGAACCAGGGCACGATTTTCCTCGCGGGCCCGCCACTCGTGAAAGCCGCGACCGGGGAGGACGTGACGGCCGAGGAGCTGGGCGGCGGCGACGTGCACACGCGCCTGTCGGGTGTCGCGGATCATCTCGCCGAGGACGACGCCGACGCGCTCGAAAAGGTGCGCGAGATCGTCGCGCACCTCGGAGGCGTGCCGGCCCAGCCGCCGGGGCGCCTCGCGCCCGAAGAGCCCCGGTATCCCGTCGAGGAGCTCTATGGCGTCGTCCCGAAGGACATCAGGCGGCCCTACGACGTGCGCGAGCTCCTCGCGCGCCTCCTCGACGGCTCGCGCTTCCACGAGTTCAAGTCGCGTTACGGGGCCACGCTCGTCACGGGCTTCGCTCACGTCGAGGGATTTCCGGTGGCCGTTCTGGCCAACAACGGGGTCCTCTTCTCCGAGTCCGCGCTCAAGGCGACGCATTTCATCGAAATGGCCTGCCAGCGCGAGGTGCCGCTCGTCTTCCTCCAGAACATCACGGGCTTCATGGTCGGAAAGGCCTACGAGCAGGGCGGCATCGCGAAGGACGGCGCGAAGATGGTGCATGCGGTCGCGAACGCCGCCGTCCCGAAGTTCACGCTCCTCGTGGGCGGCTCCTTCGGCGCCGGGAACTACGGGATGTGCGGGCGCGCCTACCAGCCGCGCTTCCTCTGGACGTGGCCGAACGCCCGGATCAGCGTCATGGGCGGCGAGCAGGCGGCGGACGTCCTCGCCACCGTCAAGGACGATCAGCGCCTCAGGGAGGGGAACCCGAAGATGACCGACACGGAGAGGGCCGCGTTCCGGATGCCTACGCTGGAGAAATACGAAGCCGAGGGAAGCCCCTACTTCGCGACGGGGCGCCTCTGGGACGACGGCATTCTCGACCCGAAAGAGACGCGCCGCGTGCTCGCGCTCGGGCTCGCGGCCGCGGCGAACGGCCCGCGGCGGGAGACGCGCTTCGGCGTGTTCCGGATGTAGGCATGCGGCGCGCCTTTCTCACGCTGCTCCTCCCCATGCTTCTGCCGTGCCCGTCACGCGCGGACGAGCGCGTGCCTTGCGGCACCGTGGACGCCCTCGAGATCACGTCCCTGACGCGGACGAAGCTCACGGCGTTCCTGCGCACGTCGCTCCCCAAGGCCGCCGCCGGAGGAAGGCAGACCTTCACGGGCGAGATCGCCGTGGCGAACACGCCTCTGCCTCTCGGGCCTTCGCTGACGGCGATGGTTCAGCCGGGTCCCGGCGGGAATTCCGTCGTGTTCCTCGTGGATCTCGATCTCGCGAAGATCCCGCAGGCGCTGCTCTCGCGTGTCCATCCCGTTGCCCTCGATGTGACGCTCCACGGCTCTCTCGCGGGCCAGGGCGGAGCGAAGGCCCCGGTGTGCGGCGCCGGAGTCCTGAAGATCGGCACGCCGGAAGTGCGCTCGTCGGCGCCGACGGGAGCGGCCCTCGCCGGGTTCTCCGGGGCCCGCTTCACGGGGATGACCCTGACCGAAGTCCAGGGGACGGCGACGGCGACGTTCTTCAACCCCCTTTCGTTCCCGCTCGACGTGAAGGACCTCGTCTACGCCGTCTGGGTGGGCGATCGACAAATCGCCGAGGGGGAGCGTCACGGGCTGAGACTTCACCCCGGCCGCGAGAATGCGGTCGAGCTTCCGATCAGCGCGTCCAGCGCCGATCTCCTGTCCGCCCTGGGCAGCGCGGTGGCCGGTGGCAGCCGCGTGGCGGGCCGGCTCGTCGCGCGCGTCTCCGTGCGCGTGGGCCGGGACCAGATTCTCATGGTGCCCCTCGACCTACCGGGGTCGGTAGAAGTGTTGCGATGAGCGAGTCCGGCGTCCTGCTCGAACGCGCGTCCGATCCGCGGGTCGCGCGCCTCGTCCTCAACCGCCCGGCCCGCCGGAACGCCTTCGACGGCGAGCTCGTGGCTGAGCTCCAGCACGCGGTGCGCGAGCTGGCCGGCGATGCGACGACCCGCGTCATCGAGCTGTCGGGCGCGGGCAAGAGCTTCTGCGCCGGCGCCGACATCGAATGGATGAAGAAGGTCTCGGGCTTCACGATGGAGGAGAACCGCCGCGACTCGGCCGAGCTCGCCTCGCTCTTCCGGGCGCTCGACGAGCTGGACAAGCCGGTCGTGGCGCGGGTTCAGGGCGCGGCCCTCGGCGGCGGGACGGGCCTCCTGGCCGTGTGCGACGTCGTCGTGGCCGCGGAGAACGCGATCTTCGGCACGACGGAGGTGAGACTCGGCGTGATTCCGGCCGTCATCTCGCCGTACCTCGTGCGCAGGGTGGGCGAGTCGCGTGCGCGCGCCTGGTTCGTGACCGGAGAGCGCATCACAGCCGAGGAAGCGCGTCACGCCGGACTCGTCCACCGCGTCGTGCCGGAGAAAGAGCTCGGCGCCGCGGCGAAGTCCGTTCTCGACGCAATCCTGCTCGGCGGGCCCGAAGCCGTCCGCGAAGCCAAGCGGCTCGCGCGCGCGGTCGCTTCCATGCCGATTCGCGAGGCCACGAACATGGCGATTCAGCGGATGGGCGAGCGGCGCGCCTCGGCCGAGGGGCGCGAGGGCCTCGCGGCCTTCCTCGAGAAGCGGAAGCCGTCCTGGGCGGCGGAGCCGGCCGCGAAGAAGTCGTGACTGGAGCCGGGCGGTTCGGCCGTGTGCTCGTCGCGAATCGCGGCGAGATCGCCGTGCGCGTGATCCGCGGCTGCCGGACGGCCGGACTCGAATCCGTGGCGGTGTATTCGGACGCGGACCGCGAGGCGCGGCACGTCGCGCTCGCGGATGCCGCCGTGCGACTCGGCCCCGCGCCCGCGCGCGAGTCGTATCTTTCGATTCCCCTCCTCCTTGCGGCGGCGAAAGAGACTCGCTGCGACGCGGTCCATCCCGGCTACGGCTTCCTTTCGGAGAACGCGGACTTCGCGCGCGACGTTACGGACGCCGGGCTCGTCTGGATTGGACCTCCTGCGGAAGCCATGGAGGCCATGGGATCGAAGATTTCTGCTCGAGAAAGAATGAAGGCGGCCGGAGTTCCGGTGGTGCCCGGCGCGCTAATCGGGAGGCTCGAAGAGCACGAAAAGATTTCTTTGAATGGCACTTTCAAAGAAATTCTTTCTCTCGGTTTCCCGGTTTTGGTCAAAGCATCCGCTGGAGGCGGAGGGAAGGGGATGCGGATCGTGACGTCCCCCTCCGATCTTTCCGAAGCAATCGCTTCCTGCCGGCGCGAAGCTCTCGCCGCCTTCGGGGATTCCACCGTCTACGTCGAGAAGTACCTCGACTCGCCCCGGCACATCGAGGTGCAGATTCTCGGAGACGCGCACGGAACCGTCGTCGCGCTCGGCGAACGCGAGTGTTCGCTCCAGCGGCGCCACCAGAAGGTCGTCGAGGAATGTCCGTCTCCGGCGGTGACGCCCGAGCTCCGCGGGCGGCTCTGCAAGGCGGCCGTCGAGGCGGCGCGAGCGGTCGGCTATGTCAGCGCGGGGACGGTCGAGTTCCTGCTCGAGCCCTCGGGCGCGTTCTGGTTCCTGGAGATGAATACGCGCCTCCAGGTCGAGCACCCGGTGACGGAAGAGGCGTTCTCGGTGGACCTCGTCGCTCTTCAGCTCCGCATTGCCGCGGGCGAGCGGCTCCCCGAGCTTCCCGCCGCGCCCGCCTTCCACGCGATCGAGGCGCGGGTCTACGCGGAGGATCCGGACGCGGGGTTCCTCCCGCAAGCGGGGCGGCTCCTCGTGTGGGTCGAGCCCTCGGGACCGGGAGTGCGCGTGGACTCGGGCGTGATCTCCGGGCAGGCCGTGGACGTTCACTACGACCCGATGCTCGCGAAGATCGTCGTGAAGGGCCGCACCCGCGAGGAAGCGCGGCGGCGGCTCGTCGCGGCGCTTCGCGAAACCGTCGCCCTCGGAGTCGCTACGAATCTCTCATGGCTCGGGCGGTTGCTCGAGTCGGACCCTGTCGTCCGCGGCGAGACGCACACGGGCCTGCTCGAGACCCTTCTGCTTCCCGCCCCGCCCCCTCCTCCTCACGAGGTTTTCGCGGCGGCGGCTTCGGTTCTTTCCGGCCCCGCTTCCGCGGCTCCGGGAAGCACGAAGAGTTCCTGGCCTGGCCCGTTCGACACCCGGTTCCGGATGGGCGGTGGCGCATGAGGCTGCGCGATCTCCGGACCGGGGAGGAGCGCGAGGCGGCGGGCACGGACGTGGCGCCCGGCACGACGGCCATACGCGCGGGCGAAATCGCGTGGGTTTCCCACCGGGGCGAGACGTATCGCCTGTCGGCCGTTCCCCGCTTTTCTTCGCGGACGGCCCACCGTCCCGAGGACACGCCCTCGCTCGAGGCCCCCATGCCCGGCCGCATCCTGGGGGTGCGCACCGCGGTCGGCGCGACTGTAAGGAAGGGGGACACGCTCGTCCTCGTCGAGGCGATGAAGATGGAACACGCGGTGCGCGCGCCGAAGGACGGCACCGTGACGCGCGTCCTCGTCACCGAGGGGCAGATGGTCGGACTCGGCGATGTCCTCGTGGAAATGGGATGAACGCGTCCCGGGTCACGATCGTCGAGGTCGGTCCGCGCGACGGCCTGCAGAACGAAGCGGCGACCGTTCCGACGGACGTGAAGGTCGCTTTCGTCGACGCCCTCTCGGTCGCGGGCCTGCCGGCCATCGAGGCGACGGCGTTCGTCTCGCCGAAGGCGATTCCGCAGCTGGCCGACGGAGAAGAGGTGTTCCGCCGCATCGGGAAACGTCCTGGGGTCCGGTATCCCGTCCTCGTGCCGAACGAGAAGGGGCTCGATCGGGCGGAGGCGTCCGGCGTGCGGGAAATCGCGGTGTTCACGGCGGCATCGGAAACGTTCAACCGGAAGAACATCAACGCCTCGATCGACGAATCGTTCGCGCGTTTCGTTCCGGTGATCCGGCGTGCCCGGACGGCCGGGATGCGGGTCCGCGGGTACGTCTCGTGTGTCTTCGGCTGTCCGTACGAAGGCGCGATCGCGCCGCCTTCGGCCGCCCGCGTCGCGCGGCGCCTGCTCGACGCGGGATGCGACGAGGTTTCCCTCGGAGACACGATCGGCGTCGGCGTTCCCACCCAGGTGCCCGAGGTCGTCGAACGCTGCGTCGCTGCGGGCGTGCCTCTTTCGCGGCTCGCGCTCCATTTCCACGACACGCGCGGCACGGCGCTCGCGAACGTCGCGGAGGGCCTCCGGCAGGGCGTCAGGATCTTCGACTCCTCGGCGGGCGGTCTCGGGGGGTGCCCCTACGCGCCCGGCGCGGCGGGAAACGTCGGCACGGAGGACCTTGTCTACCTTCTCCACGGCATGGGCTACGAAACGGGCGTCGACCTGTCTCTCGTCGTGGCCGCGAGCCGGGCCCTCTCCGCCGCCATCGCGCGGCGCCCCGTCTCCCGCGTCTATCAGGCTGTCGAGTCCGCCCGCTTGCCGCGGGCGGTGTAAACTCGGTCGACATCGGCCCCTGCGAGGAGATCGAATGCCGCATCGGATTCTCTTGGCAGACGACAGTCTGACCATTCAGAAGGTCATCGAACTGACGTTCTCGGGAACGGAGTTCGAGTTGAAGGCCGTCGGGAACGGCGATCTGGCGCTTGGGCTTCTCGACTCTTACTCGCCGGACATCGCCCTCGTGGACTGCGTCATGCCGGGAAAGACCGGCTATGAGCTGTGCGAGGAGATCAAGAGCCGGCCAGGCGGCCGGTACGTGCCCGTGGTCCTCCTCACGGGGACCTTCGAACCCTTCGACAAACCGCGCGCCGAGCGCGCGGGCGCCGACTCCTTCGTCACGAAGCCCTTCGATTCGCAGGGGCTCGCCTCGCTCGTGCGCGACCTCGTGAAAAAGGCGGCCGAAGAGCGCGCCGCGGCGCCTCCCGAGCCGCCCCCCGCACCGGAGCCGCCACCACCTCCACCTCCTCCGGCCGCGCCGCCCCCTTCCGTCGAAGAGCGCGCGGAGTCCACCGATCCCACGCTGTCCGGGGTCGCGCCGTTCTTCACACTCCCGCTGGCGACGATGCACGCAGCCCAGCCGCTCCCCGAGGAGAATCTGTACGCCACCTCGGCGATCCCCGTCTTTCGGGAAACCGAGATCGAGATGCCTTCCGAGGCACCGACCGCCGTCGTGGCGCCGCCTCCCGATCTGCCCACGGAACCGCTCGGGCTCCCGCCCACGCCGGCGGCGGACTACGAGATGGACCTCGGCGCCCTCGACGACGAGCCGCCCCATCGCGACCTCGACGAGGACATCGCGGCTTTCGAGGCGTCCGGCCGAAGCACCACCCGGCCGGAGCTCTGGGACTCGCCCGCGATGAAGGCGGCCGCGGCGGCTTCGGCGGCTTCGGCATTCCCCGCGGAGCACCCGCCGGGCGACCTCGAGGCCCTTGCCGCGGAAGCGAGCCTCACAGATCTCGAGAGCCTCATCCCGCAGGCGGCGGCAGCGGCCTCCAAGTCGGCCGCGGCGGGTTCTCTCTCCGACGACGACATAGACCGCATCGCGCGCCGCGTCCTCGAGCTCTCCGGTGAGCGCATCGTGCGCAAGATTGCGTGGGACGTCGTGCCCGAGCTCGCCGAGCGCCTCGTGAAAGAGCGTCTCGAAGAGCTCGAGCGGGCCGACTAGAAAACTCCACTCGCGCTTCGTCGATGCTCGGCAAGAACTTCGATCCCGCTTCCTTCGAGATGCGCTGGTACAAGGCGCAGGAGGACGCAGGGTTTTTTCGCCCGGAGGCGGCCGCGAAGGACGCGAAGCCCTTCACGATCGTCATCCCGCCCCCCAATGTCACCGGCCGGCTCCACGTCGGGCACGCGCTCGGGCGCACGCTCGAGGACGTGCTCTGCCGCTGGCGGAGGATGCAGGGCCGCGCCGTGCTGTGGGTGCCGGGCGTCGACCACGCCGGCATCGCGACGCAGATGGTCGTCGAGCGGGATCTCAAGGAGCGGACCGGGAAGAGCCGCCACGACCTCGGACGCGAGGCGTTCCTCGCGCTTTGCCGCGAGTGGGCCGGGGCGCGGCGCGGCGACATCCTGAACCAGATTCGGCGCCTTGGCGCGTCGTGCGATTTCTCGCGCGTCTACTACACGCTCGACGAGCCGCGCTCGAAGGCGGTGCGGCACGTCTTCACGACGCTCTACCACGAGGGCCTCGCCTACCGCGCCGAGCGGATGGTGAACTGGTGCCCGAGCTGCGCCACGGTGCTCTCGGATCTCGAGGTCAACCACGTCGAGAGTTCGGGCCACCTCTACTCGATCGCGTATCCGCTGGACGGGACGGCGGGCGAGCTCGTCGTCGCGACGACGCGGCCGGAGACGATGCTCGGCGACACGGCGCTCGCCGTGCATCCCGACGACGAGCGGTACGCGGGTCACGCCGGAAAGCGCGTGAAGCTGCCGTTGACGGGCCGTTCGATCCCCGTGATCGCGGACGCCTTCGTGGACCCGAAGTTCGGCACGGGCGTCGTGAAGGTCACACCCGCGCACGACCCAAATGACTTCGAGGCGGGGAAGCGGAATGCGCTCGACTCGATCGTCGTGATCGGGTTCGACGGAAAGATGACCGCGGCCGCGGGGGCCGCTTATTCCGGTCTCGACCGCTTCGAGGCGCGGAAGAAGGTCCTGAGGGACCTCGACGTCGCCGGCCTGCGCCGCGGCGAGAAGAGCCACGTCATCCCCCTCGCGCGCTGCCAGCGGTGCGACACGATCGTCGAGCCGCTCGTCTCCCTTCAGTGGTTCGTGAAGGTCGCGCCCCTCGCGGAGAAGGCCGTCGCGGCGACGGACGCGGGCGAGACGCGCTTCGTGCCCGAGCTCTGGAAGAAGACGTACGACGAGTGGATGCGGAACATCCGCGACTGGTGCGTCTCGCGGCAGCTCTGGTGGGGCCACGAGATTCCCGCCTGGTACTGCCCGGACGGCCACGTCACGGTGCCGAGGTCGGGCGAGCCCGATCCGTCCGTGTGCGGAACGTGCGGCGTTCTCGCGCTGCGGCGCGACCCCGACGTCTTCGACACCTGGTTCTCGTCGTGGCTCATGCCGCTCTCGGTGCTCGGCTGGCCGGAGAAGACCCCGGACTTCGCCCGCTTCTATCCGACGAGCGTCCTCGTGACCGGCTTCGACATCCTGTTCTTCTGGGTGGCCCGGATGATCATGGCGGGCTCCTTCTTCGACGGCCGAGCGCCGTTCGCCGACGTCGTCCTGCACGGCCTCGTGCGCGACGAGAAGGGCCAGAAGATGTCGAAGACGAAGGGCAACGTCGTCGACCCGCTCGAGATGTGCGACGAGTTTGGCGCCGACGCGGTGCGGTTCACACTCGCGGTGCTTTCGGGCACCGGCCGCGACCTGCCGTTCGGCAAGGCGCGCGTGGCGGGGTACCGCGCCTTCGGGACGAAGGTCTGGAACGCGGCGCGCTTTGCGCTGCAGATGCTCGAGGACGGGGCCGCGGTCCCGCCGGACGAGCTCGACTTCGCGTCACTCGGCACGGTGGACCGCTGGATCCTCGCGCGCCTATCGGAGGCGACGGCGAAGGTGAACGCGGCGCTCGAATCGTTCCGCTTCGACGAGGCGGCAAACGCTCTCTATCAGTTCTTCTGGTCCGACTTCTGCGACGGGTACGTCGAGATGGTGAAGCCCGTCCTTCGCGGCGCGGACGTCCCGGAGGGGGAGAAGGAGAAGACGCGGGGTGTCCTGACGCGCGTCCTGCTCGACTCTCTCGCGCTCCTGCACCCGTTCATGCCGTTCGTGTCGTGCGAGATCCGGGAGGCGTTGAACGGCGACGGCCTCCGGCTCACCATGGAGAAGTTCCCCGAGCCGCGCGCCGAGTGGACGGACGACGCGGCGGTCGAGGCAATCGCCACTTTGCGCGCGGTCGTCACGCGGATTCGCAACCTTCGGGCGGAAAACGGCCTCGCCCAGACCGAGCCGCTCGCCATCGGCCTCGAGCTGCCGGAAGGACCCCTTTCGAGGGAAATGCGCCGTCACGTCCCGCTCCTCACCCACCTCGCGCGTCTCAAGGGCGTGGAGATTTCTTCGAAGGTGGACATCGCCGGAGCGTTCCGCGACGTCGTGGCGGGCCTCGGGCTGGTCGTGGATCTGCCGAAGAAAGAGATCTCGGCCGAGGATCGTGCGAAGCTCGAGAAGGAGCTGGCGCAGCTCGAGAAGGACATGGAATCTCTTCGAAAGAGACTCGCCGACGAGAGCTTTCTTTCGCGAGCGCCGGCGGCCGTGGTCGCGAAAACGAAGCAGCAGCTCGAAGAGCTCTCCGAACGTCACAAGCGGCTCTCCGGAAACCTCGTGGAGGCGAAGGGCGCATGAGCGGCTTCGACGCTCCTCTCGAGGGCCGCTCCTTCCGGCACATCGAGAACGTGATCTACCTGCCTGCGACGCCTTCCACGAACGACGTCGCGAAGGCGATCGTGGAGAAGATGCTCGCCGAGAGCGAAGACGTCCGCCCCACGATCATCGTCGCGGGCGAACAGTCCGCCGGACACGGGCGCCTCGGCCGGAGCTGGGTCTCCCTTCCGGGGAGCTTGGCGGTCTCGGTCATCGTGCCGTGGCCGGCCGGACCCGAGCGCGTTCACCTTCCCCTGCGCGCCGGGATCGCACTCGCGCGTGGTCTTTCGCAGGCGTTCGGCCTCGACGTGCGGCTCAAGTGGCCGAACGACCTCCTCGTGAACCGCAAGAAGCTCGGCGGCATCCTCGTCGAGGCGCGCGCGAACGACGAGGGCGAAGGCTGGGCCATCGTGGGTGTGGGGCTGAACGTGAAGGGGACCAGGCGCGAGCTGGACTCTCACGGGCTTCGCGACGCTACGTCTCTCGAGGAGGCCGGTGTGCCCGCCGGAAAGCTCGGGGGGGTCCGCCCGCTCTCGTCGCTCCTCGACATCCTCGATGTGCCGCTGGCCGAGCCGGGGACGGAGCCGCTTCCGGAAGCATTCGCGTCCGTCGCCACCCATGCGCCGGGAGATGCCTTGAGCGTCCAGAACAGGGGCCGCACCGTGTCCGGCGTGTTCCGCGGCGTGAATGCGGACGGCGCTCTGCGGCTCGGGATGGGGCATGGCGAGGAAACGGTAATCTCCGGGGACGTGGTCCTCTTCTGAGCGGGCCCGCGCCGACGCCAGCCGACGCCGGTCTCGACGAGGCCGGGTACGCAACGCGGATCGAGGACGCGTTCATCGCCGAGCGCGGCACGCCGTTTCTCGTCTCCTCGAAGGACTGGGGACTGATACGCGGCTGGCGCGAAACCGGCATTCCGGCGGACACGGTCGTGCGGGCCGTCCGCGAGGCGTTCGAGAGGCGCCGCGCCCGCGGGCAAGCCGGAAAGATCTCCTCCCTCGCGTACTGCGTGAGCGCCGTCGAGGAGCGGTGGGAGATGGAGCGTCGCGGCCTCGTCGGCAAGGAAGACGCACCCCCTCCAGCGACCGCGGACGCGGCCGCAATCCGGGAAATTCTTGCTTTGCTCGTGGCCGGCCTGCGCGCGTCGAGTGCGCGTTTCGCGACGGGAGAGCGAGGAGAAGATTTTCTCGGAGGGGTAAGAGAGAAGGCAGCCGCGAAGATCGATGCGATCCCGAGCGAGGGACCATTCGAAGAAATCGAACACGAGCTCTCGACGATCGAGGCGTCGCTCGTGAAGGCGGGTCTCAAAGCAATGAATTCCTCTTTCCGAAATCTCGTCGAGTCCCGCGTCGCGGAGGCCCTCGGCGACGTCGCGGGCCTTTCACCCCACGTCGTCGAGCGCATGCGGACGGCCCTGACGCGCCGCGAAGTGCGCTCGCTCGCCGGTTTCCCGCCGCTGACCCTGCTTCATGGCTGAGCCCCGCCCGGGCGATTCCGCCGAGGCCCTCATCGAGCGCGTCGTGCCCGGTGGCGAGGGGCTGGCGCGTCTCTCGGGCGTCGTCACGCTCGTGCCGGGCGGGTTGCCGGGCGACCGCGTGCGCGTACGCGTGACGGAGGCCTCGCCTCGGCTCGTCCGAGGCGTCCTCGAAGAGGTCGTCGCTCCCGGTTTGGCGCGGCGCCCCGACGCCGAGCTCTGTCCGCGTGCCCGAGACTCCTCCTGCGGCGGATGCGACTGGCCCGCCGCGCGACTCGAGTACCATCGCGCGCTGAAAACGTCGCTCGTTCTCGACGCATTCAGCCGACTCGCCGGCCTCCGCCCCGAAGAGCTCCCCGAGCCGGGCTGGCGCGGGTCCGCGCGGAACTATCGCCTGCGAAACCGCCTGCATCTCGACCGGGACGGCCGGCTCGGGTTCTTCGCGCCGCGTTCGAACGTCGTCGCGAAACTCGAAGTCTGCGAGATCGTGTCGCGGGCGCTCCTCGCGCGGCTGCCCGCGATCCGCGAGCACCTCTCCGGGCTCGGGCCGGTGGAAGGGGAGCTCTGGACGTTGGAAGACCGGGAGGGGAAGACCCTGCTCGGCGAGCTCCGGCTTGGCGAGGGTCAGGGTCTGCAAATTTCTTCGAAAGTAAAAGAGAGTGCGAGGGGGCCGTTCGACGGGTTTCGAGTCGTCGAGGCGGGCGGCCGGGTGATCGGGGCCGACGGGCCCGCCTCGCTGCCGATCGTCGCGGGCGGCGCGTCGTTTGACGTCTCCGTCGATTCCTTCTTTCAAGGAAATCGTTATCTCCTCGATGCCTTTCTCGAAGAGATTCGGACGGCGCTTCGCGCCGTGCGCTCCACGCGCGCGCTCGACCTCTATGCCGGCGTCGGCTTCATGACGCGCCCGCTGCTGGAACTCGCAGCGGAGACGCGCGGCATGGAGGTGACGGCCGTCGAGATCGAGCCCTCCGCGTCAAATTCACTTTCTAAGAATCTCCAAGTGTGGCATTCAGATGGCCTTCCACTCGCGCGCTCCTTCCGATCCTCCGCGGAGTCTTTCCTTCATTCGCAGAAATCTCCGATCGATGTCCTCGTCGCCGATCCGCCGCGCGCGGGCCTGTCGCCCGCCGTGCGCGCGGGAATCCTGCGGCTCGCGCCGCGGCATCTTCTGATGGTGTCGTGCGAGCCGCCGACGCTCGCCCGCGATCTCGCCGCCTTGAAGGCCCGCTACGCGGTCGAGCGGTTGACGCTTCTCGATCTGTTTCCCCAGACGCACCACGTCGAGACGATCGTCTTGCTCGCGCGGCGGAAAGTCGGGTAGAAGCGCGCCATGCGCGCCTCCTGGTCCCGGGACGCCGGTGCTCCATCACTTCCCTTGGCGGGGGCGATGGCGGCGGGCATCCTCGCGGCCGTCGTCTTCGCGGTGCCGCCGGGGCGCGCCGCGGGGACCGCGCTGATCCTGGCGGCGCTTGCGGGCCTCGCTTTCGCGAGGCCCGCAAGCGGCGTCCGCGCGCTCCTCGGCCTGGTTCTTTTCGCGAGCTTCGGGTTCTGGAACGCCCGGGAGCGTTTCCTGCTTCCGGCCCTCCGCACGGCGTCCGAGGCGCGCGAGGCGCTCGTCCGTGCGCGGGCGGCGGATCCGGTCGCCGACGGCGCTCTCCTCGAGGTCACCGGTCGCCTCGACGCGCCGTGGACCGCGAGCGGCTCGCTTTTTCGGACGCGGCTCGCCGTCGAAACGGCCTCGGCGGACGGGCGCTCGATACATCTCGAGTCGGGGCTGCCCCTCACGGTCGCGGGACAGCAGGACCCCTCCGGCGTCGCCGAGCTCGGTGACCGCGTGCGCCTGCGCGGCACGCTGCGGTTGCCGGAGGCGGGCGGCCCGGTCCGCTCGCCGTTTGACCTTCCCGCGGAGCCACGCCTCGCGCTCAAAAGTGCCACCCAGGTCGAACGGCTCGGCCCGCCCGCGGGGCCGCTCTCGCTCGTGGCGCGCGCCCACGCCGCCGTGAAGAGACGTCTCCGTTCCAACCTGGCTGGCGCGAAACCCGCGACGCGCGGCGCGCTCGCGCTCCTCCTCGCACTCGTGATGGGGGAGACGCAGGATCTGCCCGGCTCGACGGTGAGCGCCTTCCGCGACGGCGGGGTCGCGCACATCGTCGCCATCTCGGGATTGCAGGTCGCACTCGTCGCGGGCCTGCTCGGTTGGCTCGTGCGGCGGCTCGGCGCGTCCCTCGCCGCGCGCGACGGGTTCGTGCTCATCGCGACGGCTCTCTTCGCGGTCTTCGCCGGCGGCCGGCCGCCCGTCGTGCGCGCGGCGCTGATGATCGGCCTCTATCTCCTCGCGCGCCTTCTCGGCCGTCCCACCTCGGCGAACCACGTCCTCGGCTTCGCGGCCGCCGTCCTGCTCGCCGCCGATCCTTCGAACCTCTTCGACATCGGGTTCCTTCTCACGTTCGCGGCCGTGTTCGGCCTGGCCGCGTTCGGCGTTCCCGCGGCGAAAGCGCTGCGCCGGGCCGGGATCCCGGGGCTCGTCGCGGACGCGCTCGGCGCGACCGCGGGCGCCGAGCTCGCAGTGCTCCCGATCCAGCTCTTCGTGTTCAATGTCGTGCCCGTCGTAGCCTTCCTCTCGAATCCGTTCGTGGTACCCCTCTCGAGCGTATTCCTGTTCGCAGGCCTGCTGCTGCTCCCGCTCCTCCTTTTTTCTCCGGCTGCGGCGTCTCTCGCGATCCTGCCGCTGCGCTTCCTGTCGGACGTCCTGCTCGCGCTGCTCTTGGCCCTCGACCGCCTGCACGCGGTGAGGGTCGTGCCGACGCCCGCGTTCGCCCTGGTCGCGGCCACGGCCGCACTCTTGGTCGTCGCGGGCTTCACGCGGCGCCCCGCGCTCCGGCGCGCGGCTCTCGCCGGAGCCGCGATGGTCATGCTCGCCATCGTCCTCGCGCCGCCGGTCGTCTCCGCGCGGGACACGATCCGGCTTCAGGCTCTCGACGTGGGCCAGGGAGACGCGTGGCTTCTGATCTCGCCCCAGGGCCGGGTTCTCGTCGACGGCGGAGGCAGCCCCGACCGCGAGTACGACTTCGGGCGGCTCCGGCTCCTGCCGCGTCTCGCCGACCTCGGAGCCGTGGCGTTCGACGCCGTCGTCCTCACGCACCCGCACCCCGATCACGCGCGCGGGCTTCTCGCCGTTCTCACGTCGCTCCCGGTCGCGCGCGTCGTTCTGCCTCGGGCGGTGCCTCGCAACCTCTTCCTCGACGAGTTCGAGGACGCGGCCGCCCGGCGGGGCCTCACGCTGGAACGCCTCGGCGCCGGCCAGCGCTTCACGGCGGCGGGTCTGTCCTTCGACGTGCTGCATCCGGGGGACGGCCCCTACCCGCGCGCGCAAGAAAACAACGGATCGCTCGTGCTGCGTGTGGCGCTCGCGGGACGCATGGCGATTCTCGCCGGGGACATCGAGGCCCTCGCCGAGAGCGATCTCGTCGCATCGGGCCGGGATCTCGCCGCCGACGTGCTGAAGGTCCCGCATCACGGCAGCCGGACGTCCACTTCGGCGGCGTTCCTCGCGCGCGTCTCGCCGCGGCTCGGGCTGATCGGCGTGGGCCGTCGAAACCGTTTCGGCCACCCGGCGCCGGAGGTGATGGAGCGGCTCCTCGCCGCCGGAGTGCGGACGTTCCGGACCGATCGCGACGGCGAGGTCGCGCTCGTCTTTTCGGGCGGCCGCATCCGGCCGGTTTTTCCGGAAAGCGTCGCCCGGGGGACGCCCTGAACGGGAGGCGTCCGATCGGCGTCCTCGCGATCGTCGGAGCGACCGCGACGGGGAAGTCCGAGCTCGCGGTGGCCGTTGCCGAACGTCTCGGCGGCGAGATCGTCTCGGCGGACGCCTTCGCGGTCTATCGCGGATTCGACGCGGGAACGGCGAAACCGTCCGCGCAGCTCAGGGAGCGCGTCCCGCACCACCTCGTGGACGCGCGGGACCCTCGCGAGCCCTGGAGCGCCGGCGCGTTCGCGACCGAGGCCCGGCGCCTCTGCGAGGAAATCCTGGCGCGCGGAAAACTTCCCATCCTGGCGGGTGGGACGGGCTTCTACGTGCGCGCGTTCTTCGGCGGGCTCTTCGAAGGGCCGCGCCGGGACGACGCGCTGAGGCGTGCTCTCGAGGCGGTGAAGGCGCGTCGCGGCGCGGGCTTCCTGGTCCGGATGATCGCGCTCCTCGACCCGGCCAGCGCGAAGCGCGTGGGTGCGGCCGACGCCGCGCGTGCGATTCGGCTCCTCGAGATTCTGTTCCTCTCGGGCGCGCGTCCCTCGCGCCTCTTTCGGGAGCGGCCGGGGCCCGCGTGGGAGAAGCCTTCCGTAAAGGTGCTCCTCACGTTGCCGCGCGAAGTCCTCTATGGAAGAATCGCCGCGAGGTTTCAGTCGGAATTCGTGAACGAACTGCCAACGGAAGTGCGCGGTCTGCTCGCGGCGGGGATCCCGCTCGCGGCCCCCGCGTTCGCGGCGATCGGTTATCGCGACACGGCGGCCCTGGTTTCCGGCGCGCTTTCCGAAGACCAGTGGGCCGAGCGGCTCCTCCGCGAGACCCGCCATTACGCGAAAAGGCAAGAGGCGTGGTTCCGGCGCGAGAGCGGACTCGTACCGGTGCGCGCCGACCGCCCCGACCTCATCGATTTCGTCGCGCGAGAAGCGCGACCTCTCTTTCTTTTTTCGGATGCCGGCGAAGGGGGATGACCATGATCGGACCGAGCAAACCGCCCATCAACGTTCAGGACGGTTTTTTCTATCAGTTGCGGAAAGACAACACGCTCGTCGAGGTCATGCTCATTTCCGAGAAGAAGCGCGTGGGGCGGATTCGCCGCTTCGACAAGTACGCGGTCGTGCTCGAGGTGGAGGGGCGCGAGGAGCTGATCTACAAGCACGCCATTTCCTCGGTCGCGTCTCTGGGCGGGAGCCCGGCGTCGTCTCCGGCCGTGAGCACCGTGCGGACACCGCCGGTTTGACGCAACGGTTTGGCTTCGGCGTCGTCTCCGGCGTCGTCTTCGCGTTCGTGACGGCGCTTGCCGGATGCTCTTCGGCCCCCCAACCCCTCGACCCGTCGTCACCCGAGGCGCGGGCGGCCGCCCTCGCGGCGCGCGCGGAAGACGACGCGGTTGCCGGGCGGCTGCGCGATGCGCTCGACGCGTATCGCGACGCGGCGCGCCTCGCGCCCGGAGAGGCCCGCTACCTCGAACGGGTCGGCGAGCTCCGCGCGTCGTACGTGACGACTCTCCGCGCTGAGGCCGAGTCGGCGCTCTCGCGCGAAGACTTCGCGGCGGCACGCCGGGCGGCGCTCGCTCTCGTCGAGGTGGCCCCGGAATCGCCGGCCGGCTATCACGTGCTCGCGTCGGCCGCGGAGGCGGAGGGAAAGCTCGAGGATGCATGGGCGGCCGCCCAGACGGCTCATGCGCGGGCACCGACCGATGCCTCCCTGACCGAGTCGCTCGCGGCGCTCGCGCTCGAGACGTCGCGCTTCGCCGAGGCCGAGGCTCTTTACGGCGGCCTCGCCAAGGACGACCCGTCCCTGCGGGAGAAACAGACGGCCGCGCGACTCGAGTTTCAGATGCAGAATCTTCCCGCCGCGGCGCGGAAGGCCGTCGCGGCTCCCCGCATCACGCGCGCCCAGTTCGCGGCCCTGCTCTTCACGCTCGTTCCCGAGGTGGCGTCCGCCCGCGTGCCGCCGGGCGGCGACGTGGCGGTCGACGTCCTCGACCGCCCGGATCGCAGGCGCCTCGTCAAGGCGATCGCGCTCGGATTCTTTTCCGTCGCGCGGGGGACACACCTCGTAGGGGCCGACACGCCGGTGGCCCGAAGCGAGATGCCCGGCCACCTCAGGCGCCTCGCCTCGCTTCTCGGGAGCCGCGACGAGACGTGCTTTCTCACGCCCGCCTCCCTCGCCACCTGCGGCATACTCCCCGAGACGACATCGCGGCAGGTCAGTGGGAGAGAGGCGTTCGCCGCCATCGACGCGACGCTCGGGCTCTCCCGTTAGAGGAGGGTCTTCCATGGTGATCACGGAGCTCTTCTCGAGGGTCCCTCTCTTCGAGGGAGTCTCGGCGGAAGACCGGACCGCGCTCGCGCGCGCGGCGACGTTGCGCACGTACAGGCGGGGCGAAACGATCGTGCAGCAGGGCCAGCCCGGGGATGCGTTCTACGTCCTCGTCCGGGGCCGCGTCGCGGTCGCCATCGTCGCGCCGGACGGGCGCGAGGTCGTGCTCAACACCCTCTGCGAAGGCGACCACTTCGGCGAGATGGCCCTTCTCGACGATGCGCCCCGGTCGGCGAGCGTCATCGCCCAGGAGAAATCCGACCTCGCGATCCTGTCGCGCGCGGTATTCCTCGACCTCCTGAAGTCGAATTTCGTCCTCACGCGCGCACTCCTCGCGACCTTTTCGGCGCGGTTGCGCCGTGCCAACGCCACGATCGAGGGGCTCGCGTCGCTCGACGTGAAGAGCCGGCTCGCGCGGTATTTCCGCGAGCTCGCGGCCACGCGCGGGCGAAAGGCCGGCGGCGGATGGGCCGTCGTCGTGCGCCCCTCCCAGCGCGAGATCGCCGACACGATCGGGTCTTCGCGCGAGACGGTCTCCCGCACGATGACGCAGATGGCGGTCGAGCAACTCATCGTTCCGAAGGGCAAGGCGGTCTACGTCAAGCTCGACCCCCCTGAGGCCGGCGCCCCGCCCGGCGGACCCGCCGCGGCGGGCTGACTCTCAAGCCATGGAGCTCCGCCCCTGGACGCTGCCGAACTTCCTGACGTTCGCGCGGCTCGCCTCGCTTCCGTTCCTCGTCATGGCGATCCTCGACGGCCGGCACGGCGTCGCGCTCGCGATCTTTCTCGTGGCGGCGGTCACCGACATCGTGGACGGCTACGTCGCCCGGCGCTTCGGGATGGGCTCTCCTCTCGGGGCATGGCTCGATCCCATCGTCGACAAGCTCTTTCTCGTGTCGACGTTCGTGGTCTTCGCCCTGCCGTCGACGCCGACCCGCCTGCACATCCCGATCTGGCTTCTCGTGCTGATGATCTTCCGGGACGTCTTCATCGTCGTGATCTGTCTCGTCCTGTTTCTCGCGCTCGGGATCCGCGACTTTCCCCCGTCGATCCTCGGGAAGCTGACGACGTTCCTGGAAATCTCGACGGTCGTCGCGATTCTGCTCGTGAACGTGGGCCGGATGCCGGTCATCGTCGCGACGACGTGCATGCAGCTCGTCGCGGTCTTCGCGACCGTGTCCGCGCTCCACTATTCATGGCGCATCATGGCCCGTCTGCCGCGCCCGCCCGCCGCCGGGACGGGAAATCCAATTCCGAAGGCATGAGTCCTTTCCGCCGGCCGTCCGGGGGGCCGCCGCCGGCGCTCCGTCTCCTGTCGCGACCCGGATGCCATCTGTGCGACGAGATGCGCGCCGTGGTTTCCCCGCTGGTGACGCGCCTCGGCGGGACGCTCGAGACCGTGGATGTGGACTCCGACCCGGCTCTCGCGGCGCGGTGGGGGAACGAGATCCCGGTTCTCCTGGACGCCGAGGGGCGTGTCGTCGCGAAGGCGCTCGACGGTGCGGAAAAGATCGTCCGACGTCTCGGCGCCTGAGCCCGGGCGAGAATGGGGCGCCATGACGGGACGCGCCAGGATTCCACTCGCCATTCTTGCCGTTCTCCTCTCGGCCCCGGCGCGCGCGGAGCGGCTGCCGGTCCAAAGACACGGGGTGGCTGAAGGGCTCGCCGAAGAAACGGTGACGGCGCTCCTGAAGGACTCGCGGGGCTCCCTCTGGATCGGGTCCTTGAACGGCCTCAGCCGGTACGACGGGGAACGTTTCAAGGTCTATGCCAGTGAGGATGGGCTTCCGAAGCCGCGCGTGACGGCCCTCGCCGAGACGCCGGACGGCGCGATCTGGGTGGCGACGACGGGCGGCCTCGTGCGCCTCGATCCGGCCACCCTCGCGGGACGCCCGGTGTTCCGGCCCGCGGCGGCGCCTCCGCAGGGAAAGAGCGTCGACTTCGTCTCCGTCGCACGCGGGGGAGACGTGTTTTTTGGAAGCGGCGGCGAGTTGTATCGAATGGGAAAGGCGGATGCGATTCCACTGGGCCTCGCGGCGGCGGCTTCGGGGAACGCCGTCGTGCGCTCGGTCCGGGAGGCGCCGGACGGAGCGATCTGGATCGGTTCGTCGCGCGGCCTCTTTCGTGCCGCGGCCGGCGAGCCGCTCGTCCGCATCGGACTGCCGGGCTCCGCCGTCACGGACGTGAGAGGCGTCTTCATCGACCGCGCGGGCCGCATCTGGATCACGACGCCGGGCGCCCTCTTCGTGCTCGGCCCGGGAACGGGAGGCGGGGATCTCGCCCGCGCGGAAGCCCTTCTCGGTGCGGACGGCCGGGTCGTGCTTCCGCTCCGCGGCGGAGAGGCCCGGGTCCTCGAACGCGTGCCCGGAGCCGCGCCGGGAGCCTGGCAGCGTCCGCTCGAGTTGCGCGACGGGCGCATGGCCCTTTCGACGTCCGCGGGCCTCGTGCTCGTCACGGAAGGCCGCCTCGCCGTTTACGGCCGCCGGAACGGCCTCGGCGACGGGATCCTCGGTGAGCTGCTCGAGGACCAAGAGGGGAACCTCTGGATTGGAACGCAGAGCACCGGTCTCCTGCGCGTGGCGCCGTCCGGCTTCACGAGCTTCGGTGAGGCGGACGGCATCGTGGACGTGCGCGTCGGCGCTCTCTTCGAGGACGCGGACGGCCAGGTCGTCGCGGTCACCGGTGGCAACGGGAGCCTCGTGCGCCTGGAAGGACCACCGTTTCGTCCGGTCGTCCTGAACCCGGTGGCGACCGTGCCGATTCGATGGGTGTGGGGCCGTTCCGTGCTGCGCGACCGGTCGGGCACGTGGTGGATCGCGACGCGGGCGGGCCTCGAGCGCCGGGCGGCGGCCGTTCTCGGACCGGCGCTCGAACGCGCGCCCGTCCAGGCCGTCTACACGGCGCGCGACGGCCTGGGAGCCGACGAGGTGTCGGCTCTCTACGAGACGCGTGACGGGACTCTGTGGGCCGGCGTCTACGACTCTCCGGCGTCGCTCGCCCGGTTCGATCCCGTGTCGCGCCGCTTTGTTTCCTACGGAGCCGCCGACGGCCTGCCGGCCACGGCTCCGGTGGCCTTCCTCGAAGACCGCGCGGGCGATCTGTGGATCGGGTTCGGCAGCGGCGGAGCCGTGCGTTTGAGAAGTGGCCGATTCGAGCGTCTCCTGCCCGCGCACGGCGCGCCGGAGGGTTACGTCCACGACTTCCTGCTCGACGGCGGGGGCCGGCTGTGGATCGCGAACGGCGCCAGCGGGGCCCTTCGCGTGGACGAACCCGCCGCCGAGAAGCTCTCGGCGGTCGTCGTCAAGACCTCGCCGGGGCCCGTCACGGGGACGGTCCTCTGCCTGGCTGAGGACGCGGCGGGATTTCTCTACTTCGGCACGACGCGGGGCGTGGAGCGCCTCGAGCCTTCGACCGGCCGCACGCGGCAGTTCACGACGGCCGACGGTCTCACGAACAACCTCGTGACGTGCGCGCACCGGGATCGCGCGGGAGCGCTGTGGTTCGGGACTCTCGAAGGGGTCTCGCGCCTCGCGCCGCGAAGGGATTCGGAGGTCCCGCCGCCCCGCGCCGTCATCGCTTCGTTCCGCGTGAACGGCAACCCACGCGAGGTCCCGGAGCTCGGCGCGCGCGCGCTCGGCGAATTCGTCCTCGAGCCGGACGAGACCCGCGTGCGCATCGACTTCGCGGCACCGAGCTTCACGGCGGGAGGCACCGTGCGCTATCAGACGAAGCTCGAAGGGGTGGACGCGTCCTGGAGCCCGCCGGTAGGGGATCCGACCGTGCGCTACGTCGGTCTCGCGCCGGGGACGTACCGGTTTTCCGTGCGCGCCATCGGGCCCTCGGGCGACGAGCCGGGCGACGAGGCCACGGTTTCCTTCCGCGTGCGCCCCCCGCTCTGGCGGCGGGCCTGGTTCCTCCTCCTCGCGGTGGCGGCCGGCGTCGCGCTTTCCGTGTTCGTCCACCGCCAGAGCCTCAGACGGGCGATCGCCGTGGAGCGCGTGCGCACGCGGCTCGCGACCGACCTGCACGACGACGTGGGCTCGAGCCTTGCCCGCATCTCCATCCTGTCCGAGGTCGGACGCCGCGATCTCGATCCCACCGGCGAGCCGGCGCGCCTCTTCGGCGAGATCGGAGAGACGTCCCGGTCGGTCATCGACGCCCTCGGCGACGCGATCTGGTCGATCGATCCCCGACGAGACGATCTCCAGAGCCTCGGCGACCGTCTCCGCCATTTCGCGGGGGATCTCCTCGAGGCCCGCGGAATGACGTTCCGTCTCGAGCTGCCTTCCGAGGCGCCCGCCCTCGACGTGCCGCCCGAGCCGCGCCGCCAGCTCTTCCTCCTGCTGAAGGAGGCCGTCACGAATGCCGCGCGGCACTCGCAGGCGACCGCGGTTTCGGTCGTCTTTCGCCTGGCCGGCCGCACCCTGGACGTCGCCATCGCGGACGACGGGGCCGGTTTCGACCCGGCCGCGCGGGCGGGAGGCCCGGACGAAGAACGGCGCGGACTTCTCAACATGCAGGCGCGCGCCGTGGCCCTGGGCGGCAAGCTCGAGGTGGAAACGGCCCCGGGCCAGGGTACGCGCCTGGTGATCCGGGGGCTGACCCTCCCGTTCTCTTCCCACGCCCGCGGCGCATGAACATGCTCTCCCCGAAGGGTCCCGCCTGACCGAGACTACGCGTGTGACCGTGAGCCCCGAGCGCCCGCCCATCCGCGTGGCCGTCGTCGAGGACGACGCCGGCCTCAGGGAGAGCCTGCGCCTCCTGATCGGCGGCACGCGCGGGTTCTCGTGGGCCGGAGGCTGGGGCTCCGCGGAGGACGCCCTGCAACGCCTCCCCGACCTCGGGGACGGCCCCCCCGACGTCCTCCTCATGGACATCCACCTGCCGGGGATGTCGGGCTCGCAGGCCGTCTCGCGGGTGCGCGACACGTGCCCGTCGGTCGCGGTCCTGATGCTGAGCGTCTACGAGGGCGAGGAGCAGATCTTCGAGTCCCTCTGCAACGGGGCCTCGGGCTACCTGCTGAAGAAGACGGCGCCGACGAAACTCCTCGAGGCCGTGCGCGACGTGAAGGAAGGCGGCTCCCCGATGTCGCCGGAGATCGCCCGCAAGGTCATCCGGCTCTTCCGCGAGCTGGGGCCGCCGCCGGTGCCTGGCCACGACCTGACGCCTCAGGAGGTCCGACTCCTGCGCCTTCTCGCGGAGGGTGCGAGCTACCAGGCCGCCGCCGACGGCCTCACGATCAGCATCAACACGGCGCGCAACTACGTCCGTTCGATCTACGAAAAGCTGCACGTCAATTCGAAATCGGCGGCCGTGAGCAAGGCCCTGAAAAACCGCATCATCTGAGAATCGGAGAGCGTTCATGAGCGAAGAGACCGCCAAAGCCACCGCCACCGCGCCTTCCGTTAGTCATCGGACGCGCAACATCGTCCTCGTGGCGGCGGGCGTCCTCGTCGTGGCGGCTTCCGCGCGCGCCGTCCTGAAATCGTCCAGCAAATCCGGCCCCCGGCCCGAGATCGTGCCCGTTTCGGCGGCCCTCGTCACGCGCCAGGCGGTCCCGCTCACGACGAAGGCGATCGGCAACGTCGAGGCGTACGCGACCGTCGCCATTCGCGCGCTCGTCCCGGGCGAGCTCGTGAAGATCCACTTCAAGCAGGGCCAGGACGTGCAAAAAGGCGATCTTCTGTTCACGATCGACCCGCGGCCCCTCCAGGCCGCGCTGGACCAGGCCGTGGGCACGCTCGCGAAGGACAAGTCGCAGCTCGCGAATGCCCGCGCGCTCGAAGCCCGCTACAAGAAGCTCTTCGACGAGGGGATCGCCTCCAAAGAAGACTGGGACCAGTACCGGACCAGCGCCGACACCTCTGCCGGGCTCGTCGCGGCCGACGAGGCCGCCCTCGACAACGCGAGGGTCCAGCTCTCGTACGCGACGATCCGCTCGCCGATCAGCGGGATGACGGGCAACCTTCTCGTCTACGAGGGGAACCTCGTGAAGGCGAACGACACGACGTCCCTCGTCACGATCACGCAGGCGACCCCGATCTACGTCACGCTCGCGGTGCCCGAGGGCGAGCTCGCAAAGGTCAACCGCGCCCGTGCCGCAGGGCCCGTCAGGGTCGAGGCCGCCCTCCCGAGCGACGAGGCCCACCCGCTCACGGGCGTCCTCAGCTTCGTGGACAACGCCGTCGACACGACGACCGGCACGATCCGCCTCAAGGCGACGTTCGACAACCCGGAGCGGCGCCTGTGGCCCGGCCAGTTCGTGAAGGTGACGCTCACGACGGGCGTCGAGGAGAACGCCCTCGTCGTCCCGTCGCAGGCCGTCCAGACGGGTCAGGACGGCCCGTACGTCTACGTCGTGAAGGACGACCTCACCGTCGAGCCGCGGCCCGTGAAGCCCGGGGCCGGTGTCGAGGGCGTCGTCGTGATCACGAAAGGCCTCTCGGCGGGAGAGCGCGTCGTGACGGACGGCCAGCTCCGTCTCTCCCCGGGCGCGAAGGTCGAGCTCAAGACCAAGGGATGAGCATCACCGAGCCCTTCATCCGGCGGCCCGTCATGACGACGCTCGTCATGGCGGGCATCCTTCTGTTTGGCGCCATCGGATTCCGCTCGCTCCCCGTGAGCGACCTTCCGAACGTCGACTTCCCGACGATCCAGGTCACGGCGAGCCTGCCGGGCGCGAGCCCCGAGACGATGGCCGCCTCGGTCGCGACGCCCCTCGAGCGGCAGTTCTCGGCGATCGCGGGCCTCGACTCGATCAACTCGACGAGCTCGCAGGGGACGACGCAGGTCACGCTCCAGTTCGCGCTCGACCGGAACATCGACGCGGCCTCTCAGGACGTGCAGACGGCGATCGCCGCCGCGGCTCGGCAGCTCCCGCCCGGGATGCCCTCGCCGCCCACGCTCAAGAAGGTCAACCCGGCCGACCAGCCGGTTCTCTACCTCGTCCTCTCCTCCCCAACGATGGAGCTCACGGCCGTGGACGAGGTCGCCGAGACTCTCATCGCGCAGCGGCTCTCGACGATCTCGGGCGTCGCGCAGGTGCAGGTCACGGGCGCGCAGAAGTTCGCCGTGCGGGCGAAGCTCGACCCGACGCAGCTCGCGGCGCGCGGGATCGGGATCGACGAGGTCGCGACCGCGATCCAGAGCCAGAACTCGAACCTGCCCGTCGGGACGCTCTACGGGATCCACCAGTCCCTGACGGTGCAGGCGAACGGCCAGCTCTTCGACGCCGCCGCGTACCGGACGATGATCATCGCGTACCGCAACGGCTCGCCCGTGACGCTCGGCGACCTCGGGAAGGTCGTGGACGGGGTCGAGAACGACCGGATCGGGAACTGGTACGACGACAAGCAGGTCGTCACGCTCGCGATCCAGAGGCAGCCCGGCTCGAACACGATCGCCGTCGTGGACGCCATCAAGGCGAAGCTGCCGGCGCTCAAGGCACAGCTTCCGGGCGCTCTCAGGCTCGACGTCCTCTTCGATCGCTCCGTCCCGATCCGCGAATCTGTCCACGACGTCGAGTTCACGCTCGTCCTCACGATCGCTCTCGTCGTCCTCGTGATCTTCCTGTTCCTGCGCAACGTGCGGGCGACGCTCATCCCGAGCCTCGCGGTCCCGGCCTCGATCGTCGGGACGTTCGCGGCGATGTCGATCCTGAACTTCTCGCTCGACAACCTCTCGCTGATGGCGCTCACACTCTCGGTCGGCTTCGTCGTCGACGACGCGATCGTCATGCTCGAGAACATCGTCCGGCGCATGGAGGGCGGCGAGGACGTCCTCACGGCCGCGCTCAAGGGCGGCAGGGAAATCGGCTTCACGATCCTTTCGATGACGATCTCGCTCGTCGCGGTCTTCATCCCCGTCCTCTTCATGGGCGGACTCCTCGGGCGGCTCTTCAAGGAGTTCGCGGTCACGATCAGCGTCGCGATCCTCGTCTCGGGCTTCGTCTCGCTCACCCTGACCCCGATGCTCTGCAGCCGTTTCCTGAAGGCGTCCAACGTCTCGAACGAGGGTCGCTTCTTCCGGGCGACGGAGCGGATCTTCAAGGCATGGCTCGACCTCTACGAGCGGACGCTCCGGTGGGTCCTCGCGCGACAGAAGGAGACGTTGATCGTCTCGGGAGTCCTGTTTCTCGTCACGGCGCTTCTTTTCGCCGTGATTTCGAAAGGCTTCCTCTCGAGCGACGACACGGGGCAGTTCATCGGCTATACGGAGGGGCTGCCGGGCGTCTCGTTCGCGGAGATGGCGCGCCACCAGAAAGAGGTCACGGACGTGATCCGCCGCCATCCGGCCGTCAAGGGCATCTCCTCGACGGTCGGCGCGAGCGACGCGAGCCCGGCGGGCAACTCGGGCAACCTCCTCGTCCTCCTCAAGCCGCGCGGGGAGCGCAAGCAGGCCGTCGACGAGATCATCGAGGAGCTCAGACCGAAGCTCGCCGGTGTGTCCGGGATCCGCGTCTTCCTGCAGAACCCGCCGTCCGTCTCGATCGGCGGGCAGGTCACGCGCAGCCCTTACCAGCTCACGCTCCAGGGCTCCGACCGCGCCGAGCTCGCCCGGTACACCGAGCTCCTCGAAGCGAAGGTCAAGACGCTCCCGGGCCTCGTCGACGTCACGACGGACCTCCAGAACAAGAATCCGCAGCTCGCCGTCACGATCGACCGCGACAAGGCGTCCGCGCTCGGCCTCACGGCGTCGCAGGTGGAGGACGCCCTGAACAACTCGTACGGCACGCGGCAGGTCTCGACGATCTACACGTCCACGAACGAATACCAGGTCATCCTCGAGCTCCTCCCCGAGTATCAGTCGAGCCCCGCGGCGCTCTCGCTCCTCTACGTCCGCAATTCAGCGGGCACACTCATCCCGCTCTCGTCCGTCGCGCGGTTCGACGAGAACGCCGGCCCCCTCTCCGTGAACCACCTCGGGCAGGTCCCGTCCGCGACGATCTCCTTCAACGTGCGGCGGGGCATCGCGCTCGGCGACGCGACCGCGCTCGTGCGGAAAGCCGCGAACGAGATCCTCCCGATCACGATCCCGGCGACGTTCCAGGGTACGGCGCAGGTCTTCCAGTCCTCGGTCGGAGGCCTCGCGTTCCTCCTCGTGATCGCGGTCCTCGTGATCTACCTCGTCCTCGGGATCCTGTACGAGAGCTTCATCCACCCGCTCACGATCCTGTCGGGCCTCCCGTCGGCCGGCCTCGGCGCGCTCGTGACGCTCCTCCTCTTCGGCAAGGACCTCAACGTCTACGGGTTCGTCGGGCTCATCATGCTCATCGGCATCGTCGAGAAGAACGCGATCATGATGATCGACTTCGCGGTCGAGGTCGCGCGCGCGGAGGGGAAGGGCCCTGCCGAGGCGATCCACCGGGCCGCGGTCGTGAGGTTCCGCCCGATCATGATGACGACGATGGCGGCGCTCATGGGGACGTTGCCCATCGCGCTCGGGATCGGCGCGGGCGCCGCGTCGCGCCAGCCGCTCGGCCTCGCGGTCGTGGGCGGCCTTCTCGTCTCGCAGGTGCTCACGCTCTACCTGACGCCCGTCGTCTACATCGCGTTCGACTCCCTGCAGGCGAAGCTCACGCCCGCGCCCCTCCCGGACCTGCCGGAGGACGCCGCGCCGGAGGCCGCCTCGTGAGCGAGGGCGGCGGCCTCAAGCCGGTCTCGGCGGACGTCTCGGGGCTCTTCATCAGGCGGCCCGTCATGACGACGCTCGTCATGGCGGGCCTCTTCCTCTTCGGGGCGATCGGCTACGTCTCGCTCCCGGTCGCGGACCTCCCGAAGGTGGACTTCCCGACGGTCAGCGTGAGCGCGAGCCTCCCCGGCGCGAGCCCCGAGACGATGGCGGCCGCCGTGGCGACGCCGCTCGAAAGGCAGTTCTCCGGGATCGCGGGCATCGACTCGATGAACTCGACGAGCAGCCAGGGCTCGACGAGGATCACGCTCCAGTTCTCCCTCGACCGCGACATCGACGCGGCGGCCCAGGACGTCCAGACGGCGATCGCGGCGACGCTCTCGCAGCTCCCGCCCTCCATGCCGACGCCGCCGAACCTGCGCAAGGTGAACCCGTCGATGCAGCCGGTCCTCTTCATCGTCCTCTCCTCTCCGACGCTCCCGATGGCCGAGGTCGACGAGTGGGCCGAGACGGTCCTCGCCCAGCGCATCTCGACCGTGAGCGGCGTCGCGCAGGTGAATGTCTACGGAGCGAAGAAATACGCCGTCCGCGTGCAGGCGGACCCCGGCGCGCTCGCGAGCCGGAAGATCGGGATCGACGAGCTCGCTTCGGCCATCGCCTCGGGCAACTCGAACCAGCCGGTCGGGATCGTCTACGGGCCGGACCGGGCGCTCGCCGTCCAGACGAACGGCCGGCTCACGAACGCGGCGGCCTACCGGCCCCTGATCGTGGCGTGGCGGAACGGCGCGCCCGTGCGCCTCGGCGACGTCGCGGCCGTCCTCGACAGCGTCGAGAACGAGCGCCAGGCCGCATGGTTCCAGGGCAACCGGAGCATCATCCTCGCGGTCCAGCGCCAGCCGGACTCGAACACGATCCAGGTCGTGGACGCCGTCAAGGCGCTCCTGCCGGCTTTCCGGATGCAGATCCCGGCCGCGATGCGGATGGATGTCATGTTCGACCGCTCGCAGGGGATCCGCGAGAGTGTGCGAGACGTCCAGCTCACGCTCGTCCTTACGGTCGTCCTCGTCGTCCTCGTCATCTTCCTGTTCCTCCGGAACCTCCGTTCCACGTTCATCCCGTCGATCGCGCTCCCGACGTCGCTCTTCGGGACGTTCGCCGTGATGGCGGTCCTCGGGTTCAGCCTCGACAACCTCTCCCTCATGGGGCTCACGCTCTCGGTCGGGTTCGTCGTCGACGACGCGATCGTCCAGCTCGAGAACATCGTCCGGCGGATGGAGAAGGGCGAGAGCGCCGCGGTGGCGGCCCGGCGCGGCTCGAAGGAGATCGGCTTCACGATCCTCTCGATGACGATCTCGCTCGTGGCCGTCTTCATCCCCGTCCTCTTCATGGGCGGGCTCCTCGGCCGGCTCTTCCAGGAGTTCGCGGTCACGATCAGCGCCGCGATCCTCGTGTCGGGCTTCGTGTCCCTGACCCTCACGCCGATGCTCTGCAGCCGTCTCCTGAAGCGCGAGGAACCCGGTGCGGGCGCACATGGGCGGGTCGCGTCGGCGCTCGAGCGCTTCTTCAATCGCATCCTTCACGGGTACGAGAGGACGCTGCGCCGGGTCCTTCAGCACCGGCGCGCGACCCTCGCGATCCTCGTCCTCATGGCGGCGCTCGCGGGCGTTCTCTTCTGGATCGCGCCGAAGGGGTTCATCCCGAACGAGGACATGGGCTTCGTCATGGCGAGCGTCGAGGGGCTGCAGGGGATCTCGTACGAGGACATGCGCGACCGCCAGAAGGTCCTCGCGGAGATCGTTCGCGCCGAGCCGGGAGTCCAGTCTGTCCAGTCTTCGGTCGGGGCGGGCGGCCCGAACTCGACGTCGAACTCGGGGTCGATGTTCATCGCGCTTAAACCGCGCGGCGAACGCCCCGCGTCCGACGTGATCATCGACCGCCTGCGGCCGAAGCTCGCGAAGGTCCCCGGACTGCGCGTCTACGTTCAGAACCCGGCCGCGATCAACATTGGGGGGCAGTCCACGCGAAGCCAGTACCAGCTCACGCTCCAGAGCACGGACACGGCCGCCCTCTACGCGAACGCGGCCCTCCTCGAGCGAAAAATGCGGGGGATCCCGATCATCCGCGACGTCACGAGCGACCTCCAGATCAAGAACCCGCAGCTCGACGTCACGATCGACCGCCGGAAAGCCTCGGCGCTTGGCGTGACGGCGGGGCAGATCCAGCGGGCGCTCGCCCTCGCCTACGGGACGAGCCAGATCTCGACGATCTACACGCCGACGAACGAATACCAGGTCATTCTCGAGGTCAAGCCGCAGGACCAGCGCGGTCCGGCGGACCTCTCGTCGCTTTACGTGCGGTCCTCGAACGGGACGCTCGTCCCGCTGAACGCGGTCGCGACGTCGGCGACGAGCGTGGGCCCGCTTCTCGTGAACCACCTCGGCCAGCTCCCGTCCGCGACGATCTCCTTCAACCTCGGGAAGAGCGTCGCGCTGAGCCAGGCAACGGCCGCCGTCGCGAAGCTCGCGAAGGAGACGCTGCCGGACACGATCACGACGAGCTTCCAGGGCCAGGCGCAGGTCTTCCAGTCGTCCCTGAAGGGGATGTCCGTCCTCCTCGTCGTCGCCATCCTCGTGATCTACCTCGTTCTCGGCGTTCTCTACGAGAGTTTCGTCCACCCGCTCACGATTCTCTCGGGACTTCCGTCCGCGGCGGTGGGAGCGATCCTTACGCTTCTCATCTTCGGCAAGGAGCTGAACGTGTACGCGTTCTTCGGTCTCGTCATGCTGATCGGGATCGTGAAGAAGAACGCGATCATGATGATCGACTTCGCGCTCGAGGCGCAGCGCGGCGGCGGGATGGACCCCGAGAACGCGATCCTCACGGCCTCGCTCACGCGCTTCCGGCCGATCCTCATGACGACGATGGCGGCGCTCGCCGGGACGCTCCCGATCGCGCTCGGCCTCGGCCGCGGGGGCGAGTCCCGCCAGCCGCTCGGACTCGCCGTCATCGGCGGGCTCGTCGTCTCGCAGGTCCTGACCCTCTACATCACGCCGGTCGTCTACCTCGCGTTCGAGTCTCTGGGCGAGCGCTTCCGCGCCCGGCGGCGAGCGCCGGCGGACGGGGCGGTGCCGGCCCGCGCCTAGCGATCACGCGTCGGCCCGACCGCTCGACCAAGAACGGAGCTCGTCCGAGCCATCCGCGCGCGCGACCGTTGCGGTGCGCTCATCATCCTCGCCCTCGACGCGAAGCAGCCACGGGTTGCAGCAACCGTTAGGTTACTTCAGATAACCCTTCAGCCGCTTTACCAGAAGCTTGTTGCAGCCTTCCTTCGAGGTCGGCTTGATTGCCTGGTAATCGTCATGATGCGAATTCTGCATATCGACGATTACCCACTCGCCCTTGCGGTCGCATACGACGAAATGCACAATTCCTCGCTCCCAGTTTTCCGGGGTGAAGACATAGTCCGCATAGAGAACGTAATCAGCATCCGCCGGATTGTTTCTTGCATGGTCCCTGAACTCACGCGCCAGGTCCCACAATGCCTTCAGCTCATTTGGATCAGCCTGAGAAGCCTTGAGCAATAGGGAGTGCTTCGCAGGTTCCGCCTTGCATAACCCCGCATCATTGATCATTGTCGCAAGGTCGGCGGCACCCGCTGCATCCGCCGCATTTCCAGCAATCCGAACCGGAAACACCGCTAAGGTCGCGTTTGGTAACGAGTGTTTCATCTTCTCTTGGCGTCCAGGGAGAGGCGTTCTTTCATTCTCGGGGGGCATCCCGCTCCTCGCTTCCATGAGTCTCGCCATCTTGCCGGGTTTGGCGGTTTTGGCGGTTTCCTCATTAAGGCTCAACTGCGGACGGAGCCGCTCCACCAGAAGGACAGACAGAGTCATTGGCTCTGGGGAGTCCAGACGCTTGAACGCTTCATCCTGCGGCGTCTGGCGGTCTGCCCAGAGAATCGCACCGGTCTTATCGACGATAACCGCACGAAGCTCGTTCAGCCCCGTTTGACGATTGCCATTGTATTCGGCGTACAACGCATACTCCGTTGTGATCGGGTTCTTCCTGATAAACTCACCGAGAGAAACGCCCAGACTTTCCATGTCGGTCTTATCTGCGGGGTTGAATGCAGTTTTCCCGAGTTCGATGTTCTTAAGCCCCTGCTGCTCTACCAGTAATCCAACAAATTCGGTCACGCGATCGAAGGGTGTCCCTGCAAGTCGTATCGGGAGAATCGTCAGGGATGCGGCTGGTCCTTTGGATTTCATCAGCTCCAGCCTCTTCTCCTGCCCTGCGAAAACGCTTGATGTCTGCGGAGCCTCTTGTGCAGACGTCCACCCTGACGCAAACAGGCCGCTGAGAAGCGCTCCAAAAACGCCTGTCTTCAACACGCTGCATATCGGTTGTTTCCTGTGTTTGTGTTCAACCCTGTGTGTCATAACTGGCTCCTTTCTGTGAAGCAGCCTGAGTGGTATTAGACGGCGGGCGGGCGGGGCGGATGGTCGTCCCACGGTCACGCCATGAACATGTCGGCGTCCGGGGGGACCAGAACTCCCACGTTCGAGAGGCGACCGGTCGCGACCTCGTGCCCGAACCGGTCCTTCGCATGCAACACGGTTCCTCCCCCTGAGGCGAATGTAGGGCCGGCGGGCGGGGGGGCGCCACCCGCCCCTTACAGGTCCCCTGACCGCCGAGGCGAGGCGCGTGAGGCTGCTCTTGGCGTCGCCGAAGAGGAGGCCGGTCACGTCCCGGACTTCGCGGACGGAGCGTGAGGGCCGAAAAGCCAAGAGAGCCCGAGGGGCGCCGGTTCCCCCGGGCTCCGGTGAACCCCGTGAGGGGCCTGCCGGCGGCGGAGCGGCTTTGCGCGTGCTATGCGCTGGTCCTGCCCTGCCCTTCCGAATCCCGGACCTGCTGGGGCAGTTTTGTGACCGTGCCTGTGAGCCTTTCCGACCGGCCCCGCCGTGAATTCCGGCGCGCGGGGCTGACTAATTAATAGGTCGCGAAAGGCTCCACGTCAAGGAGAGTTTCGTGCGGGCATGCGCCCCGTTCCTAGAAGAAGGCATGGGCCGTGAAGCCGACGCTTCCCGGTGAGATCGCGGGCGCGATGCGGAAGCCATACGCCGGCGGCGGCGCCTCCGGCTGTTCTTCTTCCCGCTGATGGCGCCTCACGATCGTGCGCCCGATGAGGGTTCCCACGAGGCCTCCCGCGATCACGTCCGAGGCCCAGTGCCCCCGGTCGTGCACGCGGGCGTACCCGACACAGCTCGCGAGCGTGTAGGAGAGGACGGGCACGATCCAGCCGTGGGCCCGCGCCGACAGCACGGACGCCACGGCGAACGCCTCGGTCGTTTCTCCCGACGGGAACGAGGCGTTCGAGGAGAAAGGTCTGAATTCATCCGCGTTGGCTCCGTCGCTCGGCCGGACCCGCCCGACGGAGTACTTCAGGGCCGGCGTTGCGATGCCGGCCGCGAGAATTTCGGCCTCGACGGCATCGCGGCCGGTGTCGAGGAGCCGCTTGTTGTGCGAGACGAGGCCGCCCCCGAGCGCGACGACCGAGACGCCGATCGCGGCCCAGCCCCCGAAAGGCTTCACGATGCGGGCGAAGTCCTCGGTCTGTTTCGAGCGGTGGTTCTGAACCCACGCGTCGATGCGATCGTCGCGCGTGCCGACGAAGACGCCGCCGCCGGAAATCGCGGCCACCTCGGCCCAGTCCCCGACGTCGAAGCGGGAGGGAGCCGTCGCGATGGCCGCGCCGTCGTTCAGATACCGCTTCAACTCGGCGACAAGAGGGGAATCCGTCGTCTGGGCGAGCCCCGGTCCAGCAGCCAGAAGCACGGCCGCCGCGAGAGGCGCGAGCCGAAGCCGACGGGCGAGCGTCACTTCACAGCGGGTGCCGCCACGACGATCTCAAAGCTTCCCGTGACCATCTTGCGGCGCGGCCTCGGACTTTCCGCCGTGGCGGGCGGCGCCGGCTCCCAGCGGGCCGCGGGAAGAAAGATCGCGTGGGTTTTCGGGTCGAGGGCCATCGTGCGCGCGCCCTCCTTCGTCGCGAGGTTCTGGACGACGTGAAACGCGTCGGCGGAGTCCTCGCGGATGATCGTGAGCGTTCCGTCGCCGTTCGAGCTGAAGACGAGGTTCGTGTCGGGATCGAAGACCACGGCGTCCGTCCCCTTGCCGATCGCGAGCTTCGTGACGAAGCGTCCGTCCGCCGCGCTGAGGACCACGAGCGTCTGATTTCCGCATCCCGCGAAGAGGCGGCGGGTCTTCACGTCGATCGCAAGTCCGGTCGGCGAGTCGCAGCCCGCGAGCGGCCAGTGCGCCTCGACCTGGAGAGTCTTCGGGTTCAGGGCGACGATCTCGTTCTTGTCTTCGATGTTGACGTAGATGCGTCCGGCGAGATCCGTGACGGCGAATTCCGGCTTCCCGCCGACGGCGATCGTGCCCGCGACGACGCCCGTTGCGCCCTCGACGGCGGTGGCGTTCGCTGTCCGGCCGTTGAACGCGAACACACGGTGGGAAAAGGGGTCGTAGAGGATCGCGTCCGGGTTCTCTCCCGTCACCTTGACGGTTCCGACGGTGGCGAGCGTCTTGGGATCGAAGATCGTGATCGTGTTCGCTCGGCCGTTGCTCGTGAAGCCACGGCCGAGGTCCGGGGCGAGGGCGATGCCGTGCACGCCCTCGGTGCTCGGGATCTCGCCTTCCGCCGCGCCCGAATCGGCATTCAGCACCGCCACGCGCGTGCCCCGCGAGACGTACAGTCGCCGCGCGGCGGCGTCCACGTTCAGGTAATCCCAGCCGCCCTCACCACCCGCCGGGATCGTGCGGGCGATCCGGTAGGAAGTGTCGGCGGCGAAGATCGCGGGTGACAGGAGAGGGGAAACGGCGAGGAGGGCGGCGAGGCGGATCTTCATGATGCCCGCAAGTTTGTCACGAGCTCAGGACCCCGGCGGAATCGTTCTTCGCCCGCCTTCGAGGCGCACGGCGAGAGCCAGGACGATCCACGTGACGGTGGCGGCGAGGGCCGGGAGCCAGAGCGGGCCGATGCCCGCGGCGACACCGACCGCGGCGGTCACCCAGATCGTCGCGGCGGTGGTCAGGCCGTGCACTTCGCCCCGGTCGGCGAGCTTCAGGATCGTGCCCGCGCCGAGGAAGCCGATGCCCGCCACGATGCCCTGCACGACGCGGCTCACGTCCGGGGTCGAGAAGCCGGCTTCGAGGCCCCCCAGCACCAGGAGCGCGGCTCCCATCGCGACGAGGATGTGCGTGCGGAATCCCGCGGCGCTGTGGACCCGCTCGCGCTGCGCGCCGATGATCCCGCCGAGGACGGCCGCGGCGAGCAGCCGCCCGCCCGTGGCGAGGAAATGCGCCGCGTCCGGGAGAGCGAGGGGGCCGGTGTCGAGAGGCATGTGTCAGCCCGTCACTTTACGCACGAAGGCGCGCCCCACGAAGCGAAACTTGTCGCCCAGCGGGAAGCGCTCGAGCACCGTGCTCACGACCCCCTGCGTGAAGCGCGTGCGTTTGCCGTAGTCGACCCTCACGTCCACGACGACGGGCCGCCCCGTGCCGGAGACGCGCAGCGCCTCGGCGATGCCGCCCTCGATCCCCGCGTCGTCCCGGATGGAAACGAAAGCGGCGCCGGTCGCGAGCGCGATGCCCTCGAGCTTCATCTCCCCGAGCACGGTGCACGTCTTGCGGTTGTAGGGAATCTCCTGTCCCTGCGAGATCTGCGACAGCTCGCCGTCGTGGAAGACGAAGAAGGCGACGCCCGCCTGATACGACGTCGCGGTGATGATCTCGAGGCCTGTCATCAGGAACGCGCCGTCGCCCACGATCGCGACGACCTGCCGGTCCGGCCGGGCCAGCTTCGCTCCGATGGCGGCGGGCACCGCGTAGCCCATGCAATTGAAGTCCGTCGGGCTCACGAAATGGCGCGGCTTCGTGACGGGGAAGAGCTCGGCCGCGAGGAACGTGTGGTTGCCGTCGTCGACGACGGTGACGGCGTCATCCCGAAGTTGCGCGCGCAGCGCGGCGAAGAAGCGGGCCGGGTTGACCCGGTCGGTGCTTCGGGCGAGCCATTCGTCAAGGTAAGCCCGCTTGTCGGCGGCGATCCGCGCCTCCTGCCGCCGCCGGCGTTCCGGGTGCTCGAGGCCCCGCTCGGCCAGCCGGGCGAGAAGCTTCGGCACGACGGCGCGCGCGTCTCCCGCGATGCCGACCTTCGCGGGATAGTTCGCGCTCAGGACGGCGGGATCGATGTCCACATGCACGAGGTTCTCGGGCACGACGCAGCCGAAGCTGCCCGTCGGAATCTCGGCGAAGCGCGTCCCGATGGCCAGAAGGGCGTCGCAGTTCCGAAACGCGTTCTCGGCGGCCGGCACGGAGGCCCGGGAGAACCCCATGCCCGTGTGCAGGGGATGCGTGGCCGGAAAAGCCGAGAGGCCCTGGAGCGTGGTCGAGACCGGAGCCCCGAGCCGCTCGGCGATGCGTGCCACGTCGTCCGATACGTCGACCGCCCCCCATCCCGCGAAGATGCCGGGGGACTCGGCCGCCGTGAGGAGATCGACCGCCGCGTCGAGCAGACTGGCCGAGGGATTCTCCGGCGCCGCCGAAGCCTCGAACACCGGAACTTCTTCCACCGTCTCCTGGAAAAGCTGCAGGTTCACCGGGATCTCCACGAAGACGGGGCCGGGCACGCCCGACACGGCGGTGCGGTAGGCCGCGAAGATCGCCGGCACGATCTCGGCATGCGTCTTCGGATGCCACGAGCCCTTCGTCAGGCCCGAAAGCAGCGCGTGCTGGTCGAGCTCGTGGAGCTGGTACCGGAAGGGGACGTCCGTGCGCGTCCCTCCGGAGATCACGAGCATCGGAATGCCGTCGAGGAAGGCCTCTCCGATGCCGCTCATCGCGTGCGTGAGCCCGGCGGCGGGCACGATCAGAAGCGTTCCGATGGCACCCGGATTCGTGCGGCTGATCCCGTCCGCCGCGAAGGCCGCCCCCGCCTCGTGCGTGACAAGGACGGGCTGGATCTTCTCGGATCGGTTGAGCTCGTCGTAGATCTCGGTGTTGTGGACGCCGGGGATCCCGAACGTGTGCGTGATGGGAAGCTGCTCGAGGGCGTGGCGCACGAGCCAGGCTCCGGACTTTCTCGCGCCGATCTTCAGAAGCTTCGTCATATGGAGATCCCCGCGATCGTACGCGCCGCGACGCGTCCCGTCAGGACGCAGCTTCCGAGAAACGTTCCCTCCAAAGAGCCCATGCCGTGGATGCCTCCGCCTCCGAATCCCGCCGCCTCGCCGATCGCGTAGAGGCCGTCGATCGCCGCGCCCGCGGCGTCCTGGACCCGGCACCCGAGGTCGGTTTGAATGCCGCCGAGACTCTTGCGCGAGAGGATGAACTCCCGAATCGCGATGAGAGGCAGGGCGCGCGGGTCGAGAATCTTCTGGAAGTTGCAGACGCGCAGCCGGTCTCCGCGGTACTGGCGGAAGTTCCCGATGCGCCTGAGCTGGTCGTCGGTGAAGTAGGCCGGCCCCCGGGCGATCTGCGCGTCGTAGTCGTGGACGACGTCCCGGACGGTTGCGAGGTCCGTGCGGAGGCCGTCGAGGTTGCGTTCGTTCATCCGGTCGACGAGCTCTTCCAGCGAGCGCGCCGTGACGATGTCGTCCGGGCACTCCTCGGTCAGGCGATCGACCAGCTCCTGGTTCCCGAACAGCAGCTGCCGCGCCATCAGGAGCTTCTTCTGGTACCGGAACGCCGTCATGTAGTCGCAGCCCGAGACCGCGAGCTCCTTTTTCGCGATCGCGTTGTTCATCACCTGCCACGAATACTGGCCGGGCTGCCTGAGGATGTTTTCCACGAGGAAACGCGTGTCGGTCGAGCCGACGAGGGGCACGGGGCCGATGCGCTCTCCCTTCGCGTTCAGCCAGAGCGCCGAGCGTGGCGGGACGAGCGACAGGCCGTCGTTCGGCTTGCGTTTGGCGGGATGATGAATGCCGGCCGCGTAGTGCCACTGCTTGTCGAGGTGAGTGAGGTTGCCCCCGGCCCGCGCCACGGCTTCGTGCATCGCGCCGTCTCCAAATTGGTGCGCTCCGTTGAGCAGCACCTTCGGCGGAGCGCCCCATGGCTCGAACCAGTTTGCCCGCACCTTCGAGAGGTCGCCTCCGCAGATTCCTCCCGTCGCGATCACGACCCGATCGCCGCGCGCGACGAACCGGCCGCCGCTTTCGAGGTCGGTTCCGACGAGCCCGGTCACACGTCCGTTCGAGACTTCGAGGTCCAGGACGGCGTGCCGGAAGCGAATCGTATGGCGGGCCGCGCGCGGATGCGCCCTCAGCGCGCGCACGACCTGCTCGATGATGGCGTGGCCCAATCCCCACGCGATGTGCCACCTTGGGACGGTGTTGCCGGGCCCGAAGACGCCGCGTTCAGGCCAGTTCACGACAGGCAGGAACTTCACCCCGACGCCGTCGAGATAGGCGTGGATCAGATCGAGCGAACGGTCGCAGTAAAGCTCCGCCCAAAGGCGCGGCCAGGAATCGTCTTCGCCGAACCGAGCGTACGAAAGCCAGTCCCGGAGGGCGAGCTCGGGCGAGTCGGAGATCCCCGTCCTTTTCTGCTGCGGCGTGCCGATGAGATGCACGCCTCCGAACGACTCCTTCGCGAGGCCGCCGAGTTTTTCGGGCACGTCCTTGTCGAGGAGGAGAACCGTTTTCCCGTGCTCGAGCAGTTCGTGCGCGGCAACCAGCCCCGCGAGCCCCGCGCCCGCGATGACGACGTCCGCGTGATGCACCTTCTCGGTCATCGATTACGCCCGCTGTGCCGGGGCCAGAACGTCGGCATTCTAGCTGCCCGTCCGCCCGCGTTCTCCGGCCGCGCCGCGGCGCAGCCTAAGATGGCGCGCGTGACGGCGACGGCTCGGCGAGCGGAGAAGGGGATCCCGAACGCGCTCGCGCGGTTCGGCTTCTTCGCGCGCGGGCTCGTCTACGTGCTCGTGGGGTGGGTCGCGGCTCGGGTGGCGCTCCTCCAGCGCGGGCGCGCCACCGGGCCCGTGGACGCGCTCGCCAGGACCCTCACGGGATGGAACGGCCGCCTCGTCCTCGCGGTCGTGGCGGCAGGCCTCTTCGCCTTCGTGCTCTTTCGCGCCGCCCAGTGCGTACGCACGCGCCGGCGCTTCGCCCAGATCGGGTACGCCGCGAGTGCGCTGGCAAATCTCTTTCTCGCGATTTCCGCTGTCCGCATCCTCTTTCATTTCCGCGCGGGCGGGGACGCCGCGGGGCTTCGCGAGCTGGGGTCCCGCCTCGTCTCCGACGCGTGGGGACGCGGCGCCCTCGAGCTTGGAGGCGCGATCGCCGTCGTCGTGGGCGGCGTCGAGATGGCGCGGGCGCTCCTGGGCAGGCTCCCCGCGGATTTCACCGCGGCGATCATGGCTCGCGAGAGCAAGAGATGGACGTCCGCGCTCGCCCGGGGCGGCGTGTTTGCGCACGGCCTCGTCCTCGCGGTCGCGGGCGCCTCCGTCTGCAGCGCGGGGCTCGAGGCGAACCCCCGGGCTCTCAGCGGCATGGGGGCGGCGCTCCGCACGATCAAGAGAGCCGACGCCGGCCCCGTTCTCTTCGCGCTCGTGGCCGCGGGCCTCCTCGCCTACGGCCTTTCGCTTTTCGTGCTGGCGGGCCACGGGTTGAAACGCTCGCGCTGAAAGCCCCGCTGGTGGGCGTCGAACCCGTGACGCGCTTGCATCGGCGGGTGTACGCTTTCAAAGCGAAAGGAAGGGTTTTCATGTCACCCGACCTCCTCGCCGCCGGGGCCGACCTCAACGCGAAGGACAACGACAACTGGACGGCGCTGATGTATGCCGCCTTCTACAGCTCCTCGTTCTGCGTGACGGATCTCCTGAAGGCCGGCGCGGACCCGAAGGTCGAGGCCACGGACGGCAAGACGGCGGTCCTTCTCGCCGTGCAGCACGGAAATTCGACGAGCATCGAGGCTCTTCTCGCGGCCGGCGCCACGTTCGAATCCAGGGGCCTCAAGCACACCACGCCGCTCGTCCTTGCGGCGATCGGCGACGACATGGAGACCGTCGAGCGCGTCCTGAAGGCGAAGCCCGACGTGAACGGCCAGGACAAGGACGGCGTGACCGCCCTGATGGTGGCCGCCGACCTCGGAAACACGGACACCCTGATGGCTCTTCTCAGGGCCGGCGCCGACGTCACCTTGAAGGAGAAGAAGGGCCTGACCGCGCTCGACATCGCGAAAGAGTCGGAGTGCGGGGAGTGCGCGGCGCTGCTCGGTGACAAATGGGAGAAGAGGCAGCCCTCCGGCGGAACGACGCTCTCGGTCCCGTGCGACGCGCTCGCTGGCGCTCGTCGGGGCGTACCTCGGCGGCTACAGCAGCGGCGTGAAGAAGGTCTCGGCCGACGCCAAGATCTACCTGGGCGTGGACAACAACCCGAAGACGGGGCTTCCCCCCACGAAGGGCGTGTCAGGCGACCTCGGAACGGGTGGCGCCGAATACGTGATCGGCCTGATGGAGGGCGGGACGTCCGTTCGCAACGAGGAGGGCAAGAACGTCAACCCTCAGGTCCTCGACCCATCCATCTCGAAGGGCGAGGAGCAGCTCAGCTTCGACCAGATGAACAGCTGGTTCCCGAAGGTCGAGCGGGATCTCAATGCCGTTCGCCTCGGCGTGCCGCTGTCCGTGCTCGGCCTGAAGAGCGGCGCGAAGATCCGCATCACGGTGCGTCCCGGCTTCTGCGCTCCGAAGAGCAAGGTCGTGACGCTGGGGTAGGAGCGGCTATGATTGAACCGCGCCGGAAGAGGATCGGTCCAGATCGTGATCGAGGAGATCCCATGGATGCCGCCGAAAAAGCTTCCATCTGCGGAAACCAAAAAGCACCCACCTGCAGAAACCTCCCCCCGATCTCCGTCATGAAGCTTCCGCTCGTACAAACCCGCCGTGCAGCCGAATACTAGTTAGGCAGCGAAAACCTCATGCGAACGTCTCTCTCACACGTCTATGACCGCCTCGGTCGGCTCGCAACGGGGGGTATTTCCCTCCTCCCTTCGCTGGTGCTCTCGTACGCGGCCGCCTGGACGCTCGGGTACGCGGCGGTCATCGGCTGGCCGTACGACGGTAGCTACTATTTCGAGTACCTTCGGCTCGCATGGACCTTTACTGGGTTCGAGAAGCCGGCGTTTGCGTGGCTAATTAGCCTCGTCCTCTTCGTGCCTCTTGCGGCACTGTTCGTCTTCATCCAGCGCACCCTGCTGCGTAGCATTGCGGCTTCCCGGGAACAGCAGAGAGAGCACCGGCGCCGTTACTCGCAGTAGCGCTGGTATTCTCGCGGTCAGGCATAAACATCGCTGCCTAACCCCTCGTTGCAGCGGACTCGCTTGCGCTCGCCGCTGAACTCGATATCGTTAGGCACCTCGAAGCCATGTTCTGCTTTCCGATCCTACTGCTCCTAGCTTCCAACCCTGTTCCCGCCGCGGAGAACAGACAGGACGCGGCGAAGCCGGGTACCTTCTGCTGGCCCATGCACTTCGCCGGGGTAGTGCCAGGAATCTCGGTCGATTCTCAGGTCGTACGACTACTTGGCCAGGGGCTACTTCGGGCGGACGAGGACACCCGTTACTACGTTGACCCGAAGCGAAAGGCTACCCTGAAGATCGTCACAGGAACGGACCGAATCGTGATCGAGGTGTCTCTCGAACGTGGCATCAATAGCACTCTTGGAACACCGACGCTTCGCAACGCAATCTCGAAGTACTTCAACCCACATGAGGGCTTCGGGAACTGGCACGCACTGAGTCTCGCCTCCACCAAAGCGGACGTCCTCAAGAATCTCGGGCCTCCCGCACGAAAGATAGCCGAGAACCACTGGGTCTACGACTCACTCTGTACCTGCGAGATTCCGCAATCCCTAGCTCTATACTTCGCCGACGAAACAGTCGAACGGGTCGTCTTTTCGGCTCCAGATGCCTGAGGTGCCTAACCCCTCGTATCTGGACTCCTCCTTGGGATCAAGTGCGGGCGGTCTCTAGTCTTCTCCTTCTAGGAAAGCAGAAGTTTCGGTCGTCGAGGTGCTTGCCGCTTTGGAACGGGCTCGATGGTGATGAGCGGAGGGGGTCGCGACGGCACACGTATCTACGGCCTCTTTCGTTGGAGCCAACGTGGGCTCCGGGCCAGGATGAAATCCGCACA
>Ga0207932_1000007_pt1 | contig 66734 bp, 65 predicted proteins | sample NGESurdeep092012_FD_184480 | JGI IMG/M metagenome (GOLD analysis project Ga0207932, IMG submission 184480) | Arctic peat soil microbial communities from Barrow, Alaska - NGEE Surface sample 415-2 deep-092012 (SPAdes) | ecosystem: Environmental > Terrestrial > Soil > Wetlands > Peat ...
TGCGGCAGGTGCACCGCCGCTCCCGCCTGCTCCAGCGCGAGCGCGTTGGACGTCTGATGATCCATCGCCGCCGTCGGCAGCGGGCAGATGATCATCGGCACCCCCCATGCACACAGCTCCGACGTTCCCATCATCCCGCCGCGCACGAACGCCATGTCCGCGGCGGCGTACGCGTCCGCGATCGGCGAGAGATACGGCACCACGCGCACATCCGCGCGGTCGAACTGGCGGAACGCATCGTACTGCCCCGCTCCCGTCGCCCAGATGACGCAGAGCGATTCCGGAATGCCCTGGTCGACCCACGCCGCGACCACGTGGTTCATCGCGCGGGCACCCTGGCTTCCGCCGAACACGAGCAGCACGCGCGCGCCCGGCGGGAATCCCCATTTGGCGCGCGCGGCCGCCGGGTCGGGGCGAATGTCCGGCGGCGGCTCGATCGGATTGCCGGTGATGCGAAACAGGCAGCCCGTGTGGGGCAGCCACCGCTCCGCCTCGGGGAATCCGAGATACGCTTCTCTCGAGATGCGCGTGAACAGTCGCGCGGTCGCGCCTGGATGACTGTCGCCGATATGCTGCGCGACCTTCACGCCGTGCGTCCACGCCCACGCGAGCGCGGCGCCGCTCGCGTAGCCGCCCGTGCCCACGACCAGTGCAGGGCTCAGCTCACGGCCGAGCTTCCCCATCCCGCTCCACGCGGAGAACGCGCCGCGCACCGTGCGCCAGTTCTTCCAGACGGCCGGACGATAGAGTGGATGCAGGTCGAGCAGCGTGTGCGGAAACTCCGTCTTCGGCAGGACGTCGCGTTCGATGCCGCGCCGCGCGCCCACGAAGTGGGGCGTCACCGAGCGATCGAGCCGGACGAGTGCCCTCGCGATCGCGAGCCCGGGATACAAGTGTCCGCCGGTGCCGCCACCGGCGAAGAGGACGTTCACCGCGAGGGCACCATGAGCGATCCCGTTGGATCCGTCGCGCGTTCGGCGATCGCACGCTCGCGCACGCTCCCGATGTTCACGAGGATCCCCGTCATCAGCATCGAGAGGACGAGATTCGAGCGGCCGAAGGAGATGAACGGCAGTGTCAGCCCGGTCGTCGGTAGCAGCCCGATGACGACGCCGATGTGCAGGTACGCCGTGATGATCATCGTCGTGGTGATCCCGATCGCCACGAGCGACTGGAACGGCGTGCGCGCCTGCTTCGCGATCTTGAACCCGAGCCAGCCCCACAATGCGTAGAGCGCGATCAGCGCGGCGATTCCCACGAACCCCCACTCTTCGCCGATGCTGCTCCCGATGAAGTCGTCGTATGAGAGCGGCAGAAATCCGTTCTGCTGGCGGCCCTCGCCGAAGCCCGCGCCGAACCACCCACCCGAACCGACCGCAATGAGCGACTGCACGAGCTGATAGTTGACCTTCGCGTGCGCCGCGCCGGCCATCTCCGAAAATCCCATGAGCCGTTCCATCACATATTGCAGGCGCTGCGTCTCGGCCCACAGGATCGGCGTGAAGACGATGCCGAGGAAGACGAAGTGTCCGATGCGCGCGCCGGCGGCGAACACGATGATCACCATCTGCAGGGAGAAGAAGAGCACCGTCGAGAGGTCGGGCTCGAGCGCCGCCAGCACGTCGAGCGCGCCGATGACGAGGAGGATCGGGAGCAGGCCCTTGGTCAGCCGCTTGAGCTGGTCAGCCTTCTTCACCACGAGCATCGCGGTCCACACGATCACCGCGAGCTTCGCGAACTCCGACGGCTGCACCGAGCCGCCCATCAGGTAACGGCGCGCGCCAAGGATCGGCGGCGCGAAGCTCTTGGTGAAGGGCAATACGGTGAGCAGCATCGCGAACAGGGCCATCCCCATCACGACCCACGCGAACTTCCGCCAGAGTTCGGCGTCCGCCTTGGCCGCGATCGCGAAGAAGACCATCCCCACTCCGACTCCGGTGACCTGTTTCAGGAGAAAGTACGAACTCGGCAGCTTGTCCCGCACGGCCTCGAACGCGCTCGCGCTGTAGAGCGACGCGAGGCCGAACGCGAGGAGGACGGCGGTCACCACCACGAGCGCCCGCGCCTCTATGGACATCCTCCAGCGCTCGTGCGCCTGCGCGACCGAAAAGGCGGCCGCGGTCATCGCATCGTGGCGAGGCGGCGAAAGGTGTCGCCCCGCTCTTCGTAGTTGGTGAACATGTCGTAGCTCGAGCAGGCCGGAGAAAGCAGCACCGCACCCCCGGGCCTGGCAGCGGTCCTGGCGCACGCGATCACATCATGAAAAGACGACCCGAGACGCACGAGCGGCACGCGGCCCGCCAGATCGGCCTCGATCACCGGCGCCGCATTGCCGTACGCGATAACGAGCGACGCATGCCTGGCGAGCCCATCGAGCAGCGCCGTATACGGCTCGTTCTTGTGCTTCCCGCCCAGGAGCACGACGGTGGGCCGCGTCATCGCCTCGATCGCGACGCGCGCGGAACTCACGTTGGTCGCCTTGGAGTCGTCGATCCAGAGCACGCCGTCAACGTCCGCGACGACCTCGAGCCGATGCGGCAGCGCCTTGAACGTCCGGACGCCCTCCGCGAGCCTTCCCCGCGCGGCCGCGGTGCGGTGCGCGGCATCGGCCACTGTCACGGCGAGCGCGGACGCGAGCGCATTGGCGATGTTGTGATTTCCGAGCAGCGGGATGTCGGCGGTCGTGACGAAGTCGGAGCCGAGCAGTTGCCACGTGAGCGCCGTGGCGGACGGCCCGGCGTCGGCCCTCTCGTCGCGCATCGAGAAGCGATGCCGGGTGCCCGGCAGCCTCGACGTGCGGCGTTCGACCTCGGCATCGTCCTCGTTCGTCACCCAGATCGACCGGTCCGCCGCGTTCGCGAAGAGCCGCATCTTGTCCGCGTAGTATTCCTGCAGCGACTTGTAGCGGTCGAGATGGTCGGGTTCGAGATTCGTGAGCACGCCGACCTCGGGATCGATACTGGGAGTGTCGTGCAGCTGAAAACTCGAGAGCTCGAGCGCGATCCACGCCGGCGGCGTCACCTTGAGCGCGACGTCCGATAGCGGCGTGCCGATGTTCCCCGCCGCGACGGCGTCGAGCCCGAGCGCGCGCAGCAGGTGAGCGACCAGCGCGGTCACCGTGCTCTTGCCGTTGGTTCCGGTCACGGCGATGTACTTCGCCGCTGGAAGAAACGCGAGTGCGACTTCCACCTCGCTCACGATCGGCACGGCCCGCTCTCGCGCGCGTGCCAGCGGCGGTGCATCCGGCGGCACGCCCGGACTGGAGACGACGACGGCCGCGGCCGCGATCCGATCGAGATCGTGGCCGCCCGTGCCCGCATCGACGCCGATGCCGGCCAGTTTCGCCACGATCCCCGGGTCGGCCTCCGCGGCGTCCGACGCATAGACGCGTGCCCCCGCGCGGCGCAGCAACCGCGACACGGACTGGCCGCTGCGGCCGAGTCCGACGACCGCGACCTCTCCTCGGAGAATCAGTTCGCGGATCACCGAAGCTTGAGCGTGCTGAGCGCCACGAACGCGCAGAGAATTCCCAGGATCCAGAATCGCACGACGACCTGCGTCTCCGGCCATCCCTTCAGCTCGAAGTGGTGGTGCAGCGGCGCTCGCCGGAAGACACGATGCTGCTGCGCATACGCGAGCCCGTACCGCCTGCGCCGGTACTTGAATACCAGGCGCTGGACCAGCACCGACGTCGTCTCCGCGACGAACACCCCGCCGACGAACACCACCAGGAACTCCGACTTGAGCAGGATGGCGACCGCGCCGAGCGCGCCGCCGAGCGCGAGCGCGCCGGTGTCGCCCATGAAGACCTGCGCCGGGTGCGCGTTGTACCAGAGAAAACCAACCGACGCGCCGAACACGGCCGTGCAGAATATGGTCAGCTCGCCGGCGTCGCGGAGATAGAAGAGCTGCAGGTACGACGACGCGTCCGTGCGGCCCATCGCGTAGGCGAAAATCGCGAAGGTCGCCATCGCGATCGCCATGAGGCCCGCGGCAAGCCCATCGAGTCCGTCCGTCAGGTTTACGGCGTTGCTGGTGGCCGTCATCACGAACGTCACGAATGGCACATACAGCCACGCCGCGCCGATCGTCGCGGGAACCACCAGCATGTACTTGAGGAACGGCAGCGTGGTGGAGGCACCCGGCAGCGAATTGAGCGGCGCCTTCCAGATATATACGGCCAGCGCGAAGCCGATCGTCACCTGGCCGGCGAGCTTGTAGCGCTCCACGAGCCCGCGATTCTCCCGCCCCTCGCGCTTCTGTTTCAGCTTGAGGAAGTCGTCGAGAAATCCGATCGCGCCCATCAGCAGCGTCACCGCGAGGGCGAGCCACACGTAGCGGTTTTCGAGGCGCATCCAGAGCAGCGTCGGCACCAGCGTGGCCGCGAGTATGATGAATCCGCCCATCGTCGGCGTCGTGCCTTTCGACGCGTGCGAATCCGGCGTCCCCTCGCGCACCACCTGGTGGATCTGCATGCGCTGGAGCCATCGCACGATCATCGGACCGACGATGAACGCGACCAGCAGCGCCGTCACCGCGGCGCCGGCCGCGCGAAACGACAGGTAGCCGAATACGCGAAACGGCCCAAAATGCTGGCGGAACGGATACAGGAAGTAGTAGAGCATCTGCTCGGATCAGCTCGTTCGATAGGGAGACACGTCTTCGGCCGCCCACGCGGTGAGGTGTGGCAGAAGACGCTCGAGACGCACGCCGCGTGACGCCTTGAGCAGGATCACGGCATCCGCGGCGAGGCGGGACCGCAACTTCGGCCAGAGATCGTCGACGTCGTTCGCGGTCACCACGCGATCGTCGTTCGGCGCGACCTGTTGCAGCGCCGCCGCGAATTCTCCGATACCGGCCACGATCGTGGCTCCCGACCTCAGCGCCTCGCGGGCGACCTCCGCGTGCGCCCGCGCGGCGTGTGCGCCGAGCTCGCGCATCGTCCCCAGCACGGCGACGCGCTGGCGACCGGCGCCGACTTGCTTGAGGAGCGCGAGCGCGGCGCGCGCCGAGCCCGGATTCGAGTTGTACGCGTCGTTGATGAGCATCGCCTCGCCGAGCGGCTCGACGGCGGAGCGCATGGACGGCACGGCCGAGACATTCATTGCGGCGATCGCCGCACCCGCGTCCTCTATCCGCACCCCGCATTCCCGCGCCACCGCCAGCGCCAGCATCGCGTTGTTGAGGTTGTGCCGGCCGCGCAGCGGCACGCGGACATGCACGCCATCGACCACGACCGTCCCGGTGCCGTCCGCGGCCAGTGTGATGGCCGTTGCCATCACCTCGCCACTGCCGACGCCGGCCGTCACCGTGCGCCGCGCGCGGCGCACCGACTCCGACACGAGCGCGGGCTCGTCCGAGGGAACGACCGCGACCGCCACGCCGTCGAGCAGCGAGGCCTCCTCACGCATTACGCCCGCGAGATCGCCGAATCCCTCGAGATGTTCTTCCTGCACCGTGGTCACCACGGCGATGGACGGCTCGACGATCCGCCGCAGCAGGGCAATCTCGCCGGGAACGTTCGTGCCGAGCTCGGCGACCACCACGTCTGCGCCGTCGGGGATCGCGAGCAGCGTGAGCGGCACGCCGATCTGGTTGTTGAGGTTCCCTTTCGTCGCGTGCACGTCGAGGCGTGCACCGAGTGCGGCGCGGATCAGTTCCTTCGTGCTCGTCTTGCCGTTCGAGCCCCCGACGGCGACCAGCGGCCCGCCCCAGGCAAGCCGCCGCGCGCGGCCGAGGTCGCCGAGCGCGTGCAGCGTGTCCGGCACGACGTACACCGGGACGCCGAGCCCCTTCGCCCGTTCCCCATCGTGCACGATGACGGCCGCCGCGCCCTTCGCCACGGCCTCGGCGAGAAACAGGTGCGCATCGTGATGCTCGCCCTTGAGCGCGACGAACAGGTCGCCGCGCTCGATCGCGCGCGTATCCGTGCACACCGCGCGGATCGGGCGGTCGTCGCTCGGACCGCCGCCGAGTGCACGCGCGACACGCGCGAGCGTCCAGAACGTGCTCATGCGTTCATCGCGCGTTCACCTTCGTGCGTGCGGCCGCGAGGATCGCGCCGACGATTTCCTTTTCGTCAAACGGATATTTCGTGGTGCCGCGCACCTGGTAGTCCTCGTGCCCCTTCCCCGCGAGCAGGACGACATCGAGCGCGGGATCCGCCGTAGCGATCGCGTATTCGATCGCCGCGCGGCGGTCCTCGATGCGTTCAAAGTGTCCGGGCGTCAGTGCCGCAGCGATGTCGTCGAGAATGCGCTCCGGATCTTCCGTGCGCGGGTTGTCGCTCGTGATGATCACGCGATCGGCCAGGCGAGCGGCCACCTGCCCCATGAGCGGACGCTTGCCGCGGTCGCGATCGCCGCCGGCGCCGAACACGACGATCAGCGCGCCCGGCGTAAATGGACGCAGCGCGGTGAGCGCGCGTTCGAGCGCGTCGGGTGTGTGGGCGTAGTCGCGAAGCACCATCGGGCGCTCGCCGACGATCTCGAGCCGGCCGGGCACCTGGGGCTGCGTGACGAGGCGGTGGGCGATGATCGGAACGGCCATGCCAAGAGCGAATGCCGCCGCAGCGGCGCCAAGCGCGTTGGCGACGTTGAAATCGCCCATGAGCGAGAGGTGCACGTCGGCCGACGCATCCTTCGTCGTGAGGCGCCACGTACTGCCGGCGGAATCGAATTCCAGCCGTTCCGCGCGCACGTCTGCGCGAGTGCTGGTCACGCCGAACGTCACCCGGCGCGGCGCGACGGGCAGCGCGTCCCATGCACGATCGTCGTCGTTCACCACCGCAACGCCATCATTGCTCAGCTGCGGCACGAGCGACGCCTTCGCCGCCAAGTACGCGTCCATCGTGCCGTGATAGTCGAGATGGTCGCGCGTGAGGTTCGTGAAGACGGCAGCGTCGAACCGCACGCCCTCCACGCGCCGCTGGTGCAACGAATGCGACGAGACCTCGATCGCGACCGTTCGCACGCCGGCATCCGCGAGCGCCCGCAGCGTACGCTGCAGCTCGATCGGCCCCGGTGTCGTGAGCGATGCGCCGCTTCCCTTCACCGGCTCACCCTTGCTCCCGATCAGCGTCCCGAGCGTGCCGATGCTCGCGCTGCGCGAGTCCGGTTCGTCGAACAGGTGGCGCAGCATCCCGACCGTCGTGGTCTTTCCGTTCGTGCCCGTGACGCCGATGAACCGCATTCCACTCGCCGGCTCGCCGTAGAACGCGGCGGCCGCAACGGCCGCGGCCCGCCGCCCGTCGCGCACGACGATCGAGGGGAGCGCGCTCCGCGCCGGATCCTCCAGGACGGCGGCGACGGCCCCGGAGGCGGCTGCCGCGCCGAGGAAGTCATGGCCATCGCGACTCGAGCCGCGCACCGCCACGAAGAGCGCGCCGGCGCCGAGCGCGCGGCTGTCGTCGGAGATCGCGCTGACCGTCTCCGGGAGCGCGCCGGTCGTGGCCACGAGGAGTCCCGCTCGAGCGAGCGCGTCCGCGATGTCCGAGAGGCGAACGGGCTTCACGGCGCGCGCAGGAGGCGCACGGTGGTGCCGGACGGCGCGAGCGTTCCCGCCGGCGGCGCCGTCGTGCTCGCAGAGCCGGACGCATCGGCGGTCGCGAGCGACACACGGAACCCTGCGCGATGCAGCGCGTACACCGCGCGCCGCACCGGGAATCCGCGCACGTCCGGGACCGCGCGCGTCGCGATCGCAGCCGTCGACGGCTTCTTGGGCGAATCGAGGCGATACACGTAGGGCACGCTGCCGGATTCGGTCACGCGCACGATCGAATCAGCGCTCACGACGCTTTCGGGCAGCGCCATCGTCGCATTTACGCGCTTCGGAACCGCGGCGAGATTCCTGCGGTCGAGCGACGCATCACGCGCGGCGATCGCCGCCTGCAGCACAGTCTTCAGCACCGGCGCCGCCGCCTTGCCGCCGTAGATCGACGACGACGGGTTGTCGAGCTTGATGAGGATCACGAGCTGCGGATTGTCCGCGGGAAAGAGGGCCACGAAACTCGCGGTGTACTTCCCCGCCACGTATTTGCCATGCTCGGTGCGCTTGGCGGTACCGGTCTTTCCGGCGACGTCGAACGTCGCGAGACTCGCGGATTCACCGGTGCCGCTTTCGACCACGCCGCGCAGCAGGCCGCGCACCGTGCGCGCCGTCTCCTCCGTCATCACGCGGCGCACGACGGTGCGCTGGTGACGATAGAGCACGGTGCCGTCCGTCCCGCGAATCTCCTTCACGATCGCCGGCTGCATCAGCTCGCCGCCGTTCGCGATCGCGGCGTACGCATTCGCGAGCTGCAGCGGCGTCACGTTCAGCGCGTAGCCCATCGCGAGCGAGGCGGGCGTCAGCTTGTCCCAGCGCTGCGGCGTGGGGAGGCGGCCGCTCTCCTCGGCGGGATACGGCAGCCCGGACGGCGACCCGAACCCCACGTCGCGCAGCAGTTCGTACTGCTCGCGCGGCGAAAAACGCATCGCGAACTGCACGATCCCGATGTTGCTCGAAAAACGGATCACGTCGGCCAGCGAGAAACTCGGCGAGGGATGATCGTCCACGATCTTGCGGCCGTTGAGTTCGAACATGCCGTTGTAGGTGTTCATCACCTCATCCACCCGCGCGCGGTGGAGGTCGAGGAGGCGCGCGGCGACGAAGGGCTTGAGCGTGGAGCCCGGCTCGTACGGCTCGGTGAGCGCGGTCGCGGACGTCGAGAGCGGATCGTCGCGGCGGCTGGCCATCGCGCGCACTTCTCCGCTATTGGGGTCGAGCATGACTATATCCCCACCCGTCGCGCCCGTCTGGTGCACGGCGTCGCCGAGTGCTTTTTCGGCGATATCCTGCAGCGTCTGGTTCACGGTCAGCACGACCGTGCGACCCGGCTTTGCATTGTCGGCACTGAGCGTGGGCGAGTCGAAGCGCGTACCCTTGGCGTCGCGGAGGAGGGCTGTGCGGCCCGACTCGCCGCGCAGCACCGGGTCGAGCGCCTTCTCGAGCCCGTCGACCGGTTCGCCGGCATCGTCGACGCGGCCGACCAGGCGGCGCAGGCCGTCGTTCGCGGGCGGCACGCGCTCGAGCACAGGCTCCGAGTGGACGCCGCGCATCGCCACGACCGTTGAGACATCGCTCATCAGGTATCGGCCGGGGATCGTCACCCAGACGCGGATCGTGTCGGTCGCGCGCGCCACCCACTCTGGTGAGACGCTCGCATGCGCGAGGGCGCGTGCGAGGGCCGCGAGCCGGCGCTGCGCGGCGTACGGATTTTTCTTGCTGTCGCCCGCCACCTCACGCGGCGCGACGTTGAGCCGCACGAGCTGGCGGCTCTCCACGAGCATCGCGCCGCTCTCGTCGAGGATCATGCCGCGCGGCGCGGGAAGCGGCGACGCGGCCATCTGTTGGTTGCGAGCTTTCGTGCGCCAGATGGATGTCTGGAACAGCTGCACCTGCGCCGCGCGCCCGACGAGGACCACCCCGAACAGCGCGAACGCCGCGTGCACCAGCCCGACGCGACTAGTGCGGATCACGCGGTGCCCGTCTCTTCGCGGGGCGCTGCAGGTAGATCACGAGGCTGTCACTCGGGATGTGCATGTTGAGACGTTCCTCGGCCACTTTCGCGAGCGTGGCGCGGCTCGACGCGTCGCGGATGTCGCCTTCGAGCTTCGCGCGCTCCGCCTCCAGTGCGCCTCGCTGCTGCTCGAGGCGCTGCTGTTCGCGGGCGCGCGCGTTGCCGAAGCTCCGCCTCCATATGACGCCCGTGGACACGAGGACGAAACCGACGAGAACAAGGGCGACGAGCGAGCGGCCGCGCACGTCACGCCGTCCGGGTTACGGACGCGGCTGAGGAATCCTTCCGCCAGGCGCGGAGATGGGCGCTGCGGGCGCGCGGGTTGCGCGCGGTTTCTTCCGAGGTGGCGTTCACGGCCTTCCGGGTGAGGAGCTCGCCCAGCGGGCGGCCACGACAATTGCACACGATTTGCTTCGGCGGGCAGACACAGGAACGGCTCCACTCGCGGAAGGCGTGCTTCACGATCCGGTCCTCCCCCGAGTGATAGGCGATCACCGCGATGACGCCCGCCGGGGCCAGACGGTCACGCAGCGCCGGGAGCGCTCGAGTGAGCGCGTCGAGTTCGCCGTTGACGGCGATGCGCAGCGCCTGGAAGAGCCGCGCGAAGTCGCCGGGGCCGGAGCGCGGCCCGAGGACGGCGCGGATGGCGCCGACGAAGTCGTCGCTCGTAACGAAAGGGCGGTTCCCTCGACGGCGAACAATCTCGCGGGCGAGGCGCCCGCCCTTGGGTTCGTCGCCGAACTCCTTGAAGATCGTCTTAAGCTCTTCCTCGTCCGCAGTGTTCAGCATCTCGGCAGCCGTCTGCCCTCGGTCGTCCGTCGCCTGTCGTCTTTCGTCTGCCCACATCCTCATGTCCAACACTGCACCTTCGCGGAAAGAGAAGCCGCGCGATTCGTCGTCGAACTGGTGCGAGGAGACACCGAGGTCGAGCACGATGCCGTCGAATGCGACGCCGTCGAGCTCGCGGATCTCGTCGATGTCGGCGAAGTTGGACTCGATGGCGCGGAAGCGGCCCTCCGATTCGAACGGCGCGAGCCGCGCGCGCGCGGCGGCAATCGCTTCGGGATCGCGATCGAGGCCGGTGACGTCGGCGCCAGCCTCGAGGAGCGCGAGCGAGTGGCCGCCGCCGCCGAGCGTGCCGTCGAGCATGCGCCGCGCGCCGGGCTGCAAACGCAGCGCCTCGAGGACTTCTGCGACGAGCACCGGCGCGTGGTACGCGGAATCGAAGCGGGGGGCGGACACGGGGGAAAGATAGATGGAAGATGGAAGATGGAAGATGGAAGATGGAAGATGGGAGACCGACGACCGAAGACCGACGGGACTGATAGGCAAAGGCCCGCCGCTCGTGTTGAGCGGCGGGCCTTTGCAGTTCTTCCGGGCTCCGGCTTCCGGCTTCCGGCTTCCGGCTTACGGCTTCTGGCCTTTCGCTTCCGGCTTCTTCGGTGGTGCGCAGAACACTTTCACTGCCTGCTCCACGGCCGTTTGCATTTGCTGGATGGCAGGCATCAATTGGTTCACGGCCGCAGGGTTCGTGGCGCCACCGAATTGCAGCTCACCCGACGCCGCGATCAGGTAGTCCTGCACCTGCTTGGCTCCTTCGCAGCTCTTCTGGGTGACAACGTCCGGATAGGTCAGCGTGGCGAGGTAGTAGTGACTCACTCCCATTTCGAACCTGGCAGTGTTCTTTATGGTGCGATCCTTCGCCACCGTGTCCGCGTACGCGACGTACGGCAGCACCTTTTGCCACGTCGGGATCGTCTTGGGCTGAGCATCGTTCGCGATCTTGAACAACCGGCCCCCGATCACAAGCGCGAACTGCCCGATCCTGTCGGCGTCTTCGCCGGCCTTCAAGGCCTCGTGCATCGCGACCATCGCGCTGTCGTACTCACTCGCGTCGACCAGCGACGACACGATCAGCATCCGCGCGCCGGGAATCTTGGGATCGATCTCGAGCGCGCGCCTGAGCGAGACGACCGCCTGCTTCACCTGCCCCGCCCTCAACTCCATCTGCCCGCGCTGCACCCAATAGTCCGCGCGCCGCGGATACCTCTGCGTCGCGCGCGCCGCCGTTTCCGCCGCCTTCGCCCACGCGCTGTCCGAGCGATACGCGTCGATCGTGCGGTCGTAGTACGTCGTGTCGGCAAACGAGGTGTCCATCTTCACCATCTCCTCGCCGACCCTCACCATCGTCTTGTTGTCCTTCACCGCGTACAACACCTGCCAATAGAGCTTCACGAGCGAGACGTCGCCCGGGTTGTCCTCAACAGCCTTCGCAATGATGGTCTTCGCGATGTCGTACTTGCCCGACGCGGCCAGCTCGTACACCACCGTCTGCTGCAGCTTCGCGTTGGTCGGATCGGCCGCGAGCAGGGTCGTCAGCGTCGCGATCTTCTTGTCCTTGTCGCCGAGCTTGTCGTACGCGTCGATTTCGGCCTCGAGCGCCATCTTGCTCTTCGGGTCGATCACCAGGATCTCCTGCGCGATCTTGAGCACCTCTGCCGGCGGCCTCTTCTGGTCGTTCATGGTCGCCATCTCACAGATGCGCAGCAGCGTCGACTTCGGGTACTTGCCGATCCCGGAGGTCGCGGCGGCCATCGCGTCGGCGAATTTGCTTTCGCGACGGGCCGAGCGGCACTTCGACACCTCGTCGTACACCTTGTGCGCGGCCTGGTACGACTTCGAGATCTGGCTCGCGACGTCCACAACTTTCGCGCCCTCGAACGTCCCGAGCGGCTGCACCATGTTCTGGTCGTACGTCAGCACCATCCACGCCTCCGATACGAATCCGTTGCCGGCGGCGTTCTTGTTGATCGAACCCTCGATGTATTCGTCCGCACGCAGCTGCTTCGCCAGGAGGTTGGCGTCGCCCTCCGTGAGCGCGGCCGTCAGGTCGTAGCCCGAGGCCTGCAGCGTCGCGTCGATGTTCTGCTTGGACTGCACTTGCAGGTCGCGATAGGACACGTCGCCCGTGATCCGGTCGCGAACGGTCTCTGCGAAGTCGACGCCCGTCTTCTTGTCGTTGCTCTTGAAGGTCACGACCACGAGCATCGGGGCGTTCGGGTTCGGCGGACGCGTCAACTGCGCCACCGACGAGGCTGGGAATCCACCGAGAAGTGTGACCGCGAGCGCTGCGAGCACGCGGGACTGCTGCCGAACCATCACTGTATCATCCTCCCGATCGGTGACCTATCGTTCGCCGGCGCGAGACCAAATGGCTCGCCGGCCCAAGCAAAGTGGGCGAAGAGGGACTCGAACCCCCGACACCCTGCGTGTAAGGCAGGTGCTCTAACCAACTGAGCTATTCGCCCGTCACGGCCTACGAGACAATCGCGACTGGTATCAGAATCCCGTAACCGATGACGAGCAGAATCGGAGCGACCGTCGCACCGCCGCGCGCCAGGTCGGCGTAGCCGGCGGCCAAGACCACGGCCGCCACGCCCCACTTGAGCGCTGAAGTGCCCTTCTTCCCCGATTCCATATCTGCCATAGGCGGCTGAGTTTAGACCCTGCGTAATATAGTGTCAAGCAAGTTTGAGCCACTTTGCCATCAGTTAATGAGAATCTCATTCTCCCGGTTTTGTTCCATCCCCGGGAGGTGGCGCGGGCGGCGTCTCAGCCTGTCCGTAAAGTAGCGCCTGCAGCACGTCTTCGCGCTCGCGCCGCTCCTGGACCTCGTCGGCCGCTCTCATGAGGTCCAGCCGCCGCCGGTCGCGCTGCCGGCGCATGAGCCAGAGCGGTCCGACGACCGCGAGAAAGAGCAGCGCCGCAAACGAAACGTCGGCGAAGAGCGCGAGAGCGCCGTAACGCCGTCGCGTGCGTGCTTTCCATTGAGTCTCGAAGCTCGCTTCGGTCACCCCATATGCCCGCCGCATCGCCTGGTCCATCGAGCGGGTCTCTCGCCAGTACTGAAAGAAGAGCGAGAGCCCGCGCTCCCGGTCGAGCGCCGCGATCGCCGCCACGGCCGTGCGAGCCAGCGCGTAGCCGGTCTGCGCCCGGGACTCGCCGCCCTGGAACAGCGCGTCGAGCGAATCGAGCGGCGGAATTCCCGTGAACGCCAAGGCGACGTTTGTCGCGAGGACGTCGTCGCGCGCCATCTCGGCGGCGGCGAACGATGCATATCCCTCGTCGAACCAGCGCGGCGGAAGGTCGCCGAGCGCTTCGTGGAGGGCGAGGTGCGCGAGTTCGTGCCGCAGCGTCTCGCGCGGATCGCCGGCCGCCGAACTCGCGCGGCTCCCCTGCATCACGATCCTGCCGTTCTCGGGCGTGGCGACCGCCGCGCCCCACTCCGGTGCGGCAGGACCAATCGCGTCGTGAAAATGCAGCGCGTCGGGGGTGACCAGGACTCGCGCATGCGCCCTCGGCCGCGGAAGCCCCGGGAAGGTGTCACGCCCGAGCGCCTCGCCGAGCAGCGACCGCGCGAGCGCGACGTCACGCGGGAACGCCACGAAGGTGAACCGTCCCGAGTCGATTTCGACCGCGCGCGCCCGCACCGGTTCCTGCGCCGGGAGCGCGAGCGCCCACTGGGCGAGCGCCCCCAGGAGGATCGACAGGAACCTCAAGTCCTCGCCGGCTCCCCTCCCGCTTCGACGGTCTTGAGGAGTTCGGCGCACCGCTTGCCCCACGGATTGAACTTGTTCGCCGCGAATCCGCGCCTCCACGCGTCGATCGCCTCGTCCTTCTGCCCGTTGAACCAGTACGCGCGCCCCATCTCGTAGTACGCCTCGAGGAGGTTCGGCCCGAGCATCAGCGTCTTCTGGAAGAAGTTCTCCGCGTCCTCGTACATCTCGCGCTCGAGGTACACGAGGCCGAGATAGAAGTGCGCGTACAGCGTCGCCTTCTTGTCGTTGTCGAGGCGGATCGCTTTCGAGAGATGCTCGATCGCCTCGCCGAATATGCCCTTCTTGAAGCAGATGTACCCCACGTTGATCCGGGCGAGCGCGTTCGACGGCTCGCGCATCAGCACCTTCTGAAAGGTCATCAGCGCCTCGTCGTACTTCTCGTTCAGCATCTGCGCCCAGCCGAGCAGCGTCTGGCTCTGCGGATCCCCCGGCGAGAGCTCGATCGCCCTCTGGAGCGCGGCCTCCGCGCCGTCGTAGTCGCCGAGCGAGAGGCGGCTCCACCCCTTCTCGATGAACGTCGACGCGCCGATGTGGTCGGCGTGCACGACCGGCCTGGATCCCGAGAACTGCGGCGCGAGCGACGGCGCGGCCGTGGCCTGCTGCGCCTTCCATTTGTCCACGAGCGCGCGAATCTCCTCCTTGAGCGCCGAAAGATCGATCACCGCCTGCTCGACGGTCTTGAACAGGCCGATGATCTCCGACTTCACGTTCGCGCGATCGCCTTCCGGGAGTCCCGCGTCGAGACGGCGGTCGATGTCGGCGTACCGCTCCCGGAGTCCCGCCAGCGTTTCGTCAGCCATTCGATGAGGCCCCCGCCACAGCTTGTTCGAGCACGATGCGTTCACGCGCCGTCAGCAGCTGCGCGACGTCCAGGACGACGATCACCGGTTCCTCCTCCGTCTTCGCACGCACGAGCGCACGGACATACAATTTCGCCAGTCCCTTGAAGAGCGCGGGCGGCGGCAAGAGCTGGTCGCTCGTGACGGTGAGCACCTCGTCGACGCCGTCGACGATCGCGCCGATCCAGTCTTCGCCGGCGACGACGACCAGAATGCGCGCCGAGTCGCGCGTGGCTGCGGCACCGAGCTCGAATCGTGCGCGCAGGTCGATCACCGGCACCACGCGCCCGCCGTAGTCGATCACGCCCTCGAGCCACGCGGGCACGTTGGGAATCGGGCGCGGCGCCGTGAACCGGAGGACGCGCTCGACCGAGAAGATGTCGGCGGCGAAGAGGTCTTCACCCACGCGGAACGTCACGAGCTGCGTTCGCTCGGCGCCCTTGGCGCCCTTGGCGCCGCTGGCGGCGCCCGCGGCACCGGCAGCGCTCGCCGCCCTTGCTGCACTCGATCCGGATGTGCCGGTCATCGTGTCATCCCGTCGACGAAGGTTCCACGCGGCGACACCAACAAACACAGCGCCGCGAGCGCGTCCACCCGCACCACGTTCACGAGCGCACTGCCGCCCTGAGAGGAGAAACAGACACCGGCGAGGACGCCGTCCAGGTCGGCGCCGCCGGGCACCGGGCGCACGTCGGCGGGCTCGATGCGGGCCATCTCCGTCACGTCGTCCACCACGAGGGCGACGCGCCGCGGTCCGTCGCGCAGCACGAGCGCCGCGCCGGCGCCCGCCGGCCTGGCGAGCCGGAACGCCCATCCCGCATCCCAGGCGCCCACCATGCGCCCGCGATGCGGCACCTGTCCGAGCATGCCGGCGGGTGCCACGGGGACCCACTCGACCACCGGCGCATCGAGCGCTTCCTCGACGTGCGACACCGGAAACGCGAAGCGCTCGTCGCCTACGCGCACCACGATGTGCAGCGTGTGCTCCGCCACGAGCGCCGCAGGCGCGACGGGCGCGTTCATCGGGTGCTCCAGATCGCGCGCCGCGAGCCGATGAGTTCCAGGACCGCCGCCGCGACGGATCCGAGCGGAGCGACGACGTCCGCCCCGGCGTGCTCGAGCGCAGACTGCGGCATTCCGTAAATCGTCGCGGTCGCGCGGTCCTGCACCACGGCTCCGCCGCCGGCCGCGCGGATCGCCGCCAGCCCGGCACTCCCGTCGCGGCCCATTCCGGTGAGCACGACGCCGACGCACGCGGCGCCGAAGTGTTTCGCTGCGGACACGAAGAGCGGGTCTGCGGCGGGCCGCACCCCCCACACGGGCTCCGATTCGTCGAGCACGATTCGGGCCTGCCAGCCGTCCGACGACACCGTCATGTGCTGTCCGCCCGGCGCGATGTACACGTGGTTGGTGAGCACCGCCTCGCCGTGCGTCGCCTCCGACACTTCGAGCGACGACATCGCGTCGAGCCGCCGCGCGAGACCGGCCGTGAATCCCCTCGGCATGTGCTGCGCGATGAGCACCGCGGCGTCGAGCTCCCGCGTCAGCGCCGGGACCACCTCGACGAGCGCGCGCGGACCGCCCGTCGACGCGGCGATCGCGACGGCCGCGCGCGCGCCTCGCGCCGAAATTCGCGCCCGGGCGGTCTCGAGCGCGACGCGGGCGAGCGCGGGAACTCCGCGCAGGTTGACGACGGCCGCCGCGCGCAGCGCCTCGAGGAGCCGGCTCGCCATCGCGGGCATCGCATCGGCAAACGTGCCGGCCGGCTTGCGCACGAAGTCCACCGCACCGAGTTCGAGCGCGCGCAGCGTGAGGTCCACCGCGCCGCGCGACTCGACGCCGCTGAGCATCACGACCGCGCGCGGCGCCTCGCTCATGATGTAGCCGAGCGCGGCGATGCCGTCGATCACCGGCATCTCGATGTCGAGCGTGACGATGTCGGGGTCGAGCGCATGCACCTTGGTGAGCGCGTCGAGGCCGTCGTGCGCGGTGCCGATCACCTCGAACTCGTCGAAGCCGGCGATCAGGTCGCACACCACCTGGCGCACGAGCGCGCTGTCGTCGACGACGAGGACCGTGCGCCGTGCGCTGCGATCCGGGATACGGGACTCCTTGTCACTGCGATCCGGGATGCGGGACTCTTTATAAGACATGCTCGCCCCCCCGCACCGACCGCACGTGCACCTCGCCGGTGGACACGTCGAACGACACCGTCCGGCCGCTTTCGCCGCCGACATCCTCCGCCACCACCGGAACGCGCGCGGCGGCGAGCGCCGTGCGCGCCGCCTCGATGTTGCGCGCTCCGACGGAACCGCCGAACGCGAGCAGCGGTCCGAACAGCGCCGCGCCGCCCGCGAGCGAGGCGGCGAACGGACCGGTCGCCCCGATGGCCTTCATCTCGTCGAGCAGCAGCGGAACGGCGGTCGACGCATAGCGCGCGCGATTCTCGACGCCGCGGCCGAGCGCCGCGTCCGGCAGCAGCACGTGTGCAAGCCCGCCGACCTTCGCCGCGCGGTCGTGGATCGCGATCGCCACGCACGAGCCCAGGCCGATCGTCACGAGACGGGAGCGCCCCTTGGCCACGGCGTGATGAGCGATGCGCACGCGAATCTCCTTCACGGGCGCCGGAAGATGCGCTGCCGCGAGTCCACGGCGTCGAACAGCGCACGCGACGGGCCGAGCAGCGTCTCGACCTTGCCGAGCACGAGATACCCGCCCGGCGCGAGCGAATCGTGGAAGCGCTGCATGAGCGCCTCCTGCGACTCGCGGTCGAAGTAGATGATCACGTTGCGGCAGGTGATCAGGTGCATCGCGACGGCCGGCGCGGGATCCAGCAGCAGGTCGCGGCGCTCGAAGCGGATGATCGCGCGCAGCTCCGGACCCGCCGTCCACCGGCCCCCTTTCTCCGCGGGAGCGAACCAGCGCTCGCGCACGCCGGCTGGCGCCTCGGCGAACGAATCGTCGGCGTACGTGCCGGCCTCGGCCGCCGCGAGACTCTCGCGATCGATGTCGCTCGCGGTCACGCGCACGCGGCTCGCGCCGCCAGGCTCGCCCGGCCGGGTGTGTGCAGACGCGTGCTGCAGCCAGAGCGCCGCCAGCGTATATGCCTCCTCTCCGGACGCGCAGCCAGCGACCCAGCAATTCAGGCGCGGCGACGGCAGCGACCAGAGCGCGGGAAGGACGGAGTGCGCCACCGCGTCCCACGCCTCCGCATTCCGGAATAGCTTGGTGACGTTGATCGTGAGCACCGCGATCAGCCACTCGTACTCGGCGGGATCGCTGTCGAGCAGCCGGCTGTACGCCGCGAAGTCCGCCGCGCCGCGGGCCCGCATGCGCACGGCGATGCGGCGGCGCATGCACGTGTCCTTGTAGTTCGCCGCGCCGAATCCGCGATCGCGGGCGATCTTCGACGTCAGCGCGACGAAGGCGGCGTCGTCCGCCGTGTCGTTCACGTGGCCGCCCGGGCCGCCTCGATGTTCTTGCGCGCGGTCTGGTTGGCCGGGTCGAGCTGCAGCGCATGCTCCCAGCACTTGATGGCGTCGTCGCGCTCGTTCCGCTTGAGGCGGATGTTGCCGAGCTTGAGCCACACGTCGGGTCCGAGCGTGTCGTTGAACTTCACCGCGCGCTGGTACGCGTCGTAGGCCTCGTCGAAGAGTGCCACGCGATAATGCGCGTCGCCGATGTTCTTGTGCAGTTGCGCGATTCCCGCATCCTCGGAGACGCCGCGTTCCGCCGCCGCGAGCGCCTCCTGATGGCGTCCGACGCGCTCGAACGCCACCGAGAGGTTGTTGTGGAGTACCGCGGCGTGCGGATACGCCTCGACGCCCTCCTGCAGCAAGGCGATCGCCTCGTCCGCCTTGCCCGCGAGCGCGAAGCAGAGCGCCGCATAGTGGAACCACGCGGGCGACGGCGGGCGCCCGTCGAACAGCGGACGCGCGGCGAGGAAGCTCGCCTCCGCGGCCGCGAGGTCGCCCTCGCGCAGCGCGAGCACGCCGAGCGACGTGTGCACGCGCGCATCGTGTTCGCCGCCGCGCTTCACCGCCTCGCGCAATGTTTCACGCGCCTTGGCCGGCTCTCCCTTCCGCTCGAACGCGAACGCGAGATTGTGCAGGACGGCCGGAGCCGCGCCGCGCTGGTGCGCGGCGTACTCGAAGTCGGAGACCGCGTCGTCCCAGCGCGCGAGCCGCAGGTGCACGAGCCCGAGGAAGAACCGCGCGTGCATGTCGCTCGCGCGCAGCTCCACGACGCGCCGGAATTCGCGCTCGGCTTCGTCGAGCATGCCGGTCTTGTAGAACGCCATGCCGAGGTTGCGGTGCTCTTCCACGCGCGCGTCGGGCGCGATCACGTCCGGCGCGCGCGACTTGCCCACGCGATGCAGGAAGCCCGCGGTGGAGAGACCGTACAGCGCCTTGCCGACCTGGAACTCCACCAGCCCCGAGTCCTCGATGATCGCGAACACGTCGCGCCGGCCGTCGATCAGCGGCAGCAGGACCTGCTGTTCCTGCGTGAGCTTCGCGGCGCTCTCGTCGAGGCGCCTGAGGTCGATGTCGAATACGATATCGAACGACGGGATCTTCTTCTCGATGAGGCTCCACTCGTCCACGCGCCGCGCCCCTTCGAGCAGGAGCGACTCGGGGTTGATCAGCACCAGGAAGTCCTGCTCTTCGGGTCGGATGTCCGCCTCGAAGTTGAACGTGCCCTGCGTCCACGTGAACAGGAAATACACGGCCTCCTCGATCTGCAGCCGGATCTGCTTGTGCAGGTCGTCGCGCGAGATGATGCCGAGCCCCACGAGAATCTCGCCGAGCCGCTTGTCGCGCTGCTTTTCCTGCGACTCGATCGCCTCCTGCAGCTGCGCGGGCGTGATCGCGCCGCTTTTGAGGAGGATGTCACCGAGCCGGTCGCGGCGGTTCACGATCGCCGCGTAGCAAATGCGACCCTTGTCGAAATAGATGGAGCCGAAGTTGTTCCGGTGCGTGACCGACAGGCATCCGGTCTTCTTCCCCATCGCGAGGAGCTGGAGCACGTCGGGGAGGCTCGCCTCTTTCAAGCTGCCCTTGATGGCCATCAGCGGAACTCCTCGATCACGCGCGCGCCGACTTCAGGCCAGTCCCACACGATCTTCTCAGCGTCCATGAACGCGGGGTCGCGCCCGTCGTTCGCCTGCGCGATGACGGATACGCCGGCGTAGGGCGTGACCGCGCCGAGTTCACGGCGCACGAGCTTGGCGTCGAGCGGCACGCCTGCCGCCTGCGCCGCCGCGCCCAGCCGGTTCACGACGCCGATGATCTCGCGCACGCTCTGCACCGGCTGCTGGCCGAGCAGCGCGAGCAGGTGCGCGTCGGACTCCCGGCCCGCCGCGGCGAGGAATCGCGCGAAGAGCTTCTCGCGCAGGGCGCGGTCGGGCGCCTGGATGGGAACGACGAGCCCGCCCTCGAACCGCGAGCGCAGCCGCGCCTCCAGATCGGGAATCACGGAGGGAGGCTGGTCGCTCGTGAGCACGACCTGCTTCCCCGCGTTGACGATCTCGTTGAACAGCAGGAAGAGCTCGTCCTGCGTGCGCTCCTTGTCCGCGATGAAGTGCACGTCGTCGATCAGGAGCGCGTCCACGGAGCGATACCGGGCGCGCCAGCGTTCGATCGTCCCGCCCTGGATCGACGTGATCAGCTCGTCGATGAACTGCTGGGCGTGCACGCACGCGACGACGAGCCGCGAGCCGCGCGCCAGCACGAGTGCGTTGCCGATGGCGTGCAGCAGGTGCGTCTTTCCCACGCCGCTCGCGCCGTGGATCAGCAAGGGATTGTACTTCACCCCGGGCGACGCGATGACCGCGTCGGCGGCATGGACGGCGAGCTGGTTCGACGTTCCCACCTCGAACGCGTCGCGCGTGAACGCGGGACTCGGCCCGCCCGGCGGCGTCTCGCCCGCCAGCGCGCGCTCGACGAGGTCCTCCGCCGCCGCCATCCGCTCGGGATCGCGGAACACGGGATCGCTGCCGAGCGCGAGATCCACGTCCGCGGCGGCGCGCTCGAGGTCGCGCAGGTGTTCCACGGCCGCCGTGAACGTCGAGAGCAGACCCGCGACGTCGGGGGCCTTGGTCAGCGTGAGAGCGCGCGCGAGCACGGCGGTGCGGTATCCCTCGCCGTTCCAGTACGCGATCGCCTCGCGCAGCCTCGCCTGCCACGACTCGACCTGCTGCTGCACGACCGTCGTGACTTCGGAGAGGAAGCTCTCGAACTCGCCGGTGGGACGCTCCTTCGGCGCCGGCTTTTGCACCGTCTTCGCGGACGGTTCCTCGTCCGCGCTGACCGCCTCGGCCACGACGAGCCGGTTGAGCGCGCCCTGCAGCGCGCGCACGTTGTTGAAGTTGAACCGCGCGAGCTCCTCGAGCACGCCGTTCGTGAACTCGAGGTGGCGCTCCTCGCAGTTCGCGCGGAGGATCGCGACGCGCGTCTCGTAGTCCGGCGCGGTGACGTCCGCGATGAGCCCACCCGAGAGCCGGCTGATCAGCCGCTCGTCGACGTCCGGGATCTCGGCCGGCGGGCGGTCGCTCGTGAGCACCACCTGGCCGCCCGCGGCCTGCATGCGCTCGAACAGCCGCAGGAGCTCGGCCTGCGTCTCGCGTCGCCCGGTGAGGAACTGCACGTCGTCGATGAGCAGGAGTCCCACGCGCTCGTAGCGGCGCGAGAACGCGTCCATCTGCCCGGCGGAGACCGAGGCATGCAGCTGCTCGACGAACTCGTCGAGCGAGAGGTACTCGATCTCGAGCTGCGGCTGCAAAGCGGCCGCCAAGTGTCCCACAGCGCAGAGCAGGTGCGTCTTGCCGAGCCCGGTGCCGCCATAGATGAACAACGGGTTGTAGACCGCGCCCGGCGACTCGGCCACGGCTCGCGCGGCCGCCACCGCGAGGCGGTTCCCCGCGCCCACCACGAGGCTGTCGAACCGGAGCCGCGGATCGAGCTGCACGCTCAGCCCCCTCCGCCCGCGCTCAACTTACGGAGCACCTGCTCGCTCACCGCGCGCAGCGTCTCGAACACGCCCGGGCCGTGCAGCGCGTCGGCCGCGAATGACGGCACCCCGCGGAAGTTGAGTTGCTCCTCGAGTTCGGGCACACTGAGGATGAGGTCGGCGGGCAGGTCCTGCTTGTTGTACTGGATCACGAGGGGCACGGTGCGCGCGTCGACGCCGTGTTCCGCGAGATTCGCGTGGAGGTCCTGCATCGACTCGATGTTTTCGTCGAGCTGCCGGGCTTGGCTGTCCGCGACGAACACGACGCCGTCGGCGCCCTGCAGCACGAGCCGTCGTGTGGTCTGGTAGTACACCTGTCCCGGCACCGTATAGAGCTGGAATCGCGTCGTGAACCCCGAGATGATCCCGAGGTCGAGCGGAAGAAAATCGAAGAACAGCGTGCGGTCCGTCTGCGTTGCCAGCGAGACCATCTGCCCTTTCCGGTCACCCGGCACCTGGCCGTAAATGTAATGCAGGTTCGTCGTCTTCCCGGACCGTCCCGGGCCGTAGTAAACGATCTTGCACGTGATTTCGCGGGCTGCGTAGTTGACTAGTGACACGTCCGAGATCCGGGATGCAGATGAGGAATACGGGACGCGGGGAGACCGGACATCATGAACGCCCGAACATCGCGGCGAGATTGCGGTGCAGCTCGCGTTCGAAATCCTCCGCCAGCGCGGGCGCCGCCGGTGCATCCGCCGGCACGACAGCCGCGAGGCTCGCGCAGAGTTCCGCGAAGAACAGCTGCACCAGGCCGAGCGAACTCTCGTCGTCGAACACCGCCAGCAGGATCAGCGAGCCGGCTCGCATCGATATCTGCCCGAGGAAGATCTGCCGCACATTCCCGGCGTAGTGCAGTCCGGCGAACGGCTTGCCGTCCACCAGCCGGCCGAGTTCCGCCGAAGACGCCGTCGTCGCCGCCGCGAGCGCGCACGCGGTCATCACGTCCACGGAGCTCGCGAACCCGTACTGGCCGAGCACCTGCCCGCTCCGATTCAACAGCACGGCCAGCTGCACGCGCGCCTCATCCACGAACTGCTTGAGGGGCGCCTCGACCCAGTCTTCGGCGACGGACAGCCTCATGCGAACGCCTCCAGCGCCTTCAGCATCTCGACGCGGAGCAGCCCGACGTTCACCCTCGGCTCGGCCAGGACGACAATGACGAGATCGTTCCTCCCCGCCGCGCACATGCGGCCGCCGTCGGCGTCGAGCTCGAAGAATCCGGTCGGGCCGAATCCCGCCGCCGCCGCCGCCCGTCTCGCTTTGCGATACATCGACGCGGTGAGTGCCGCGAACGCCTCGCCATTCACGCCGATCTGCAGGCTCGAGTCGACGATCATGCCGTCGGCCTCGCCCACCACCATGCAGCCGGTGACGCCGCGGTGGCGGATGAGCGATGCGAGGAGCGCGGTGAACGGGCTGCTCATGGTTTTCTCATGCGCGCCGTCCCATCCAGCGGCGTGCGCGCTCGAGCGACCGTTCCAACAGGCGCCGGACATATCCGAGCGGGACGGACCGCGGCGCCGCGACGAGCAGCACGCCACCGCCGCTCGGCGCCATCGCCACGCTCGCGGTCTCCGACTCGAAGACGATCTGGCGCCAGCGGCCGAGGCCGAGATGGCGCATGGCGCGATTCGCCTCGTCGCTCACCCCCGAGAGCTGCGCGCCGATGTCGGCGCCGAGATCGCGTCCGTCCGCCGTGAGATACTGGCCCGCGACAACGTAGCCATCCGCGTCAAGCAGGATCGCGGTCTGCGACGGGTCGCCGAGCACTTCGTGGAACAGCGTGCGCGCATCGACGACCGGCGCGGGCACGGTCGGCCCCTCTTCGAGCGGCCGCCGGTCCGGATGCGACGCGTAAACCGTGTCGAGCGCCGCCGCGAGCGACTCGTCGAGCGGATCGCTCGCGAGCGCGGCGCCGAGATACCGCGCCGCCTCGTCGAGGTCGCCCTGCTGGAAACAGAGGAAGCCGAGTCCCTTCTGCGCGCCGCCGTGTCCCGGCGACAGCGTGAGCACCGACTCCCATTCGGCCCGCGCGCGCGGAACATCGCCGCGATCGATGGCGATGCGCGCGACCAGATCGTGCGCGTCGGCGCGCTGCGCGTGCCGCTCGAGACCGCGCGAGGCGACGCGCCAGGCGAGTTCCAGCTGTCCGGAGCGGCGCAAGGCCTCGCCGAGCTGCACGAACACCACGCTCGACGGATCGGCCGCGAGCGTCTCGCTGAGGGCGCGGATGTCGTCGCTCATCAGTAGCGCGCCTCCACGAGCCCGCGCAGGCGCGCGGCGGCCTCGAGACCGGCGCGAACCTTTTCCGCCATCGCGTCGTTCGAGTGCGACTGCAGCCACAAGGCCCACGACACCACGGCGCTGTCGAAGTCGCCGCGCAGCAGGTACTGGAATCCGCGCTCGAGATCGTCGATGCCGTCGGCCATGGGCGGCGGTTCGTGCTTCGCGGTGAGCGGCGGCAGGTCGTCCGTGATCGTCGGCGCGCGCAGCGCCCCGGGAGCCGCCGGCACCGCGGCAGGAGACGTCACGGTGGGCGCCCCGATCACGGGAGTCGGGACATCGGCCACCGCGCGCATCGGACTCGCCGGCGTGGACGCGCGCGCCGCGACCCGTTCCGCCACCGACGCGGGAACCGTGAGCTCGACCACGCCGGTGCTGACGAGTCCATAGACGACCTTGGCCGTGTCGAACTCGGTGCGCGCGAGCCTCGCAGCGATCGCACGCAGGTCCAGCGCGCCGTCGATCATCGTCAGGACTTCCCATTCGCTCGGCAGCAGGTCGAGCATCGGCGCGTGGCTGTCGTCCTGCAGCGACGTGAGCCGCGGAATCGCGAGCAGGCTCGGCACGCGATCGGAAATGCGCGACCATTCATCGATACGGCGGGCGCCCTCCATCAGCAGCGCCTCCGTGCCGATCTGCACCATCGGCTCGCCCTGCATCGGTCCTTCCTCGAAGCGGAAGAATCCTTCTCGCCACGAGAGGAGCTCGAAGACGACCGCCTCGATCTGGATCCGGATCTGCCGCTCGAGCTCCTTCTGCGTGATCGCGCCCATGTCGAGCAGGATCTCGCCCAGGCGGCGGCGGTCGCCGCGCTCCACCTGCGCGGCGCTCGCCTCCGCCACCTGCGCGGCCGTCACGCGGCCGGCGCGCATGAGCAGGTCGCCGATGCGGTGCGGATTGCTCTTGATCTTTGCGGCCACGACGCGGCCGTTCTGGAAGTGCACCGTCCCCTCGTTGTCGCGCAGTTCCGAGGTGACCGCCAGTGTTCCCGTCTTGCGGCTCAGGTCGAGCAGCTGGAAGACGTCGTGGATGCCGAGTTCGCGAAGGGGTCCTTCGATCGCCACGGTCAGTGACCTCCGAGCCGGCTGCCGAACACCGTAAGCAGGTCTTCCGCCGTGCGCATTTCACGCCGCGCGCGCCGGGCGTACTCGCCGGCGGGCTCGAGCTCCACCACACGGTGCCAGCGTTCGATGGCATCGCGGTAGCGCTTCTGGCCGGCGAGGATCACGCCGTCATAGAACGTCGCGCCCGCATGGTCGGGATCGAACGCGAGCACGCGCCGGAACGCGGTCGCCGCGTCGGCGGGGCGATTCAGTTCGATGAGCGTCTCGCCGAGCGAGATGTGGCCGTCGAAGTTGTACGAGTCGCGCTGCAGCAGGTCGACGAGCAGGCTCACGGCCTCCTGCTGCTGCCCCGTGACCCGGCGCAGCGTGGCGAGCTCGAGCGTCGCCTCGGCGTACGTCGGCACCGCGTCGAGCGCGGCCACGAGTTCCCGCTCCGCCTCGGACCACAGTTCGCGCTGCATGAGCAGCCGCGCGAGATCGAATCGCACCGCGGCAAAATCGGCGTCGAGCGCGAGCGCGTCGCGATACGCGCGTATCGCGCCGTCGACGTCGCCCAGCGAGCGCGTGATGTTGCCGATCCAGCGCAGCACGTCGGCGCGGCGCGGCGCGAGGACTCGCGCGGCCTCGAGCGCCTCGAGCGCCGCCGAAGGGTCGCCGGCCTCGAACCGGCACGTCGCGGCCAGCATGAGCGCGTCCACGTCCCGTGGCGCGGCGGCGAGCACCTGCTCCGACACATCACGGGCTTCCGGCCCGCGCCCGAGCAGCAGCAGCGTCTGCGCTTCGCCGCGCTGCGCGCGCAGATGATGCGGATTCGCCACACGCGCCGCGCGATACTTCTCGAGCGCGTCGCCGTACGCACCCTGACGGCACAGGATGTCGCCGAGCAGCGCATTCCCTTCCGCCGCATCCGCACCCCGTGCAATGGCGCGGCTCGCTTCGGCCATCGCGCGATCGTACAGCCCCGTCGAGAGGTAGTCGGCGGCCATCGTGAACGCGTCCGCTTCCACGACGAGCTGCGGCGCCGGCTCGGGCGGCGGTGCGAGTTCGCTGAAGAGCGACTCGAGCAGGCGCGGGTCGAACGTGAAGCTCTCCACTTCGCCGCTCATGCGCTGCTCGCCGCCGAGATCCGGGACCACCGAGAGATCGGGATCCTCGTATTCGAGGTCGATCGCGAGCGAGAACTTCTGCGCGACGTAATAGGGATCGAGCTCGAGCGCCCGCTTGGTCTCGCGCAGCGCACCCTCGTGATCGCCGAGGTTCGAGAGCGTGAAGCTCAGGTTGTAGTGCGCCTCGGCGAAATCGGGCCGCGCCTGGATCGCCCGCGCGAACGCGTTGCGCGCGTCCTCGAACTTGCGCAGCTCGCCGAGCACCAGCCCGATGCCGTTCCATGCGAGCGGGTTCTCCGGCTGCGTCACCAGCACCTGTTTGTACGCCTCGAGGGCCAGCTGGAAGCGGCGGCTCTTCGTGAGCAGCAGTCCGAGGTTGAGCCGCGCCTTCACGAAGCCGGCGTTCGCGGCGAGCGCATCGCGGAACGCGTCCACCGCGTGCTCGCGATCGCCCGCGTGATAGAGCGCCACGCCGAGATTGTTGTGCGCGATCGCGTAGTGCGGATCGGCCTCCAGCGCCCTGCGATAATTCCCGGCCGCTTCGGCGAATCGGCCGCCCTGGTGCACCGCGACACCGCGCTCGTTCCACAGCTTTGGGCTGTGCGGCGACTCGACGATCAGGTTGTCGTAGAGCGCGATCGCGCCCTCGGGATCCTTGCGCAGCAGGTGCACCTCGGCCATCGCCTGCAGCACGAGCGCCCGATCCTCGCCGCGTTCGAGCGCAAGCTCGTACTCGCGCTGCGCCTCGGCGTAGTAGCCCTTCTGCCGGAACGCGAGCCCGAGGTTGTAGTGCGCGAGTTCCACGCCTTCGCTCACCTGCATCATGCGCTGCGCACGGCGCTCGTGAACGCCCGCCGGCAGCTCCGCGTCCCCGCCCGGGTTGCGCTGGTCGATCGCGAGGTTGGCCTGCGCGCGCGACAGCGTCGGATTGAGCTGCACCGCGCGCTTGCTCGCGGCGGCGGCCTCCTCGTGCCGTCCCATGTCGCCGTACACGAAGCTCAGCAGGAACTGCGCGTCGGGATTCTCGGGATTCAGCTCGATCGCGCGCTTGAGCGCATCGAGCGCTTCCTCGATGCGTCCCTGGTTGTAGAGCACCTCGCCGAGATAGAAGCGCGTGACCGAGCTCGCGGGATCGAGCCGGATCGCGTCCTCGAACCAGTGCTGCGCGGCGCCGAGATTGCCGCTCGCCTTCTCCGCGAGCCCGAGCTGGACGACGGCGCCGAGATCGTTCGGATGGTGCCGCAGCAGCGCCGTGAACTCGGCGACGGCCTCGTCCGACTGCCCGAGCAGTGCGTACGCGCGGCCGAGCTCCCAGCGCGCGTCGCGGTCGTCCACGCGGAAGCGCAGCTTCTCGCGCAGCTCGGCGATGCGACGGTCGTAGTAGCCCGTGTTGAAGTACGCGACCTCGAGGTTGCGCTGCGCCACCTGCATCTTCGGGTCGAGCTCGAGCGCCTTCGTGAACGCGGCCGCCGCCTCCTCGTACAGCCCCTTGTTGTAGTAGAGGACGCCCAGGTTGTTGTGCGCGCCCGCGTCGGACGGATCGATGCGCCGCGCGAACGACTTCAGCGTGTCGCGATCGCGGTCGGAGGCGAGGGGAGCGGACATGGCGTCGATCAGCCCACGCGAATCGCGCGGAGGATGGCGGTCAGGCTGCCGAGGTCGGGAAGCAGCAAGAAGAACCCGCGCAGCGTCTCGTTGAGCTCCTTCAGCTGGAACTCGGTCTCGACGCAGAAGGCGTAGTCGGCGCCCTGCGCGACCTCGAGGAACGTCGCGCTCATCACGGCGTCGGACAGGTCGATCGCCAGCGACGGCGGCGACGGCAGCAGGATCATCCCCATGAACTCGCTGAGCGCGTTGAGATACGCGGCACTCAGGATGTTCCCCGCCTCGCGCAGCGCCGACTGCCCGATCTCGTCGAGTTCCGTCAGGTTCTCCTTCTTCATCATGAGGCCCGCCACGCGCAGCGCGGTGGGCTGCGTGAACACGAGCAGCGCGAGGCCGGTGAGGTCGCCGAGGATCTTCATGAGCACGGCGGCCACCGGCTCCTCGTGGGAGCCGACCTGGTTCGGAATGTCCTCGAGCGGCGCGATGTTGATCTGCGGCACGCTGATCATGATCGTCTGGCCCGTCATCTGCGAAAGCGCGGTCGCGGCGTGACCCGCGCCGATGTTCGCCACCTCGCGCAGGGCGTCGAGCTGAAGCGCCTTGAGTTTGCGAATGTCGTCCACGGCTCAGGTCCCCTCGAAGAGACTGCCCACGTCCATGATCAATGCCGGCGCGCCGTCCGCGAGGATGGTCGCACCGCTGAACAGCGCGAGGCCGTCACGCGCCGCGTCGAACTGCTTCACCACGATGTCCTGCTGTCCGATGAGCTCGTCCACCACGAGCCCCGACTTCCGGTCGCCGCGCTCGATCACCACGATCTCGCGGTTCGGGCCGCCGGCAAACGGTGCGGCGCGCTGCCGCACCACGTCGCGCAGGTCGAGCAGCGGCAGCACCTCGTCACGCAGCACGAGCACGGGCTTTCCCTTCACGTGCTGCACGACATCGCGATCGTACTCGAGCGTTTCGCGCACGTGCGTGAGCGGCAGCGCATAGCGCTCGGTGCCCGACCTCGCGAGCAGCGCGCGCACGATCGCGAGCGTGATGGGGAGCCGGATCGTGATCGTCGTGCCCTCGCCGGCGACGGTCTTGAGCTCCACCGAACCGCCGAGCGCGCGCGTCTTGACCTGCACCGCGTCGATGCCCACGCCGCGTCCCGAGAGATCCGAGACCTGCTCGGCCGTGGAGAGTCCGGGCCGCGCGATCAGCCGGAAAAGCGCGTCGTCGTCGACCTCGCGCGTGCCCTCGTCCACGAGTCCGAGCGCGCGGGCGCGCGCCAGCACACGCGGGCGGTCGATGCCGCGGCCGTCGTCGCTCACGCGGATCAGCACGGCCGCGCGGTCGCGCGCGGCGCTGAGCACGAGGCGCCCCGCGCGCGGCTTCCCCGCGGCGGCCCGCTCCGCCGGCGACTCGATGCCGTGCCCGATCGCGTTGCGCAGGAGGTGCACGATCGGCTCGCCGATTTCGTCGAGCAGCGAGCGGTCGAGCTCGATCTCCTTCCCCTCGACGACGAAGGTCACGTCCTTGTTCAGCGCGCGTGCCGAGTCGCGGACGAGGCGCGGAAAGCGGTCGAACACCTGCCACACGGGCACCATGCGCATCGTCATGATTTCCGTCTGCAGGTCCGACACGAGCCGCGCGGCCATCTGCATGGATTCGTCGAGCGCGGGATCGGGGTTCGACGCGGTGAGCTGCAGCAGCCGTCCGCGCGTGATCACGAGCTCGCCGATCAGGTTCATCAGCGCGTCGAGCCGCGCGAGGTCGATGCGCACGTGCCGCGTGGGACGCGCCGACGCGCGCGTGACTTCCTCGCCCTCGGCCACGACCTCGATCGTCGATCGCGACTCGCGGCGCGTGCGCCCGGACACGTCCACCTCGACGAACGCGACGTCGCCCGCGGACCGCACGGCGTGCTCGATCTCGTCGACGGACGCCGTGGTCACCACGCGCATGGCGAACGATATCGGCACGGCCGACGCCTGCAGCGCGTCCAGCGACGGGTTCACTGCCGCGACTTCCCCGAGCGCGCGTACGCGCTGTACCGCCATGAACGCGCGCACGCCGGGGAGCATCGCGTCCGCGGCCTGGCGAACGCGCACGATCACGCCCGGGCCGTCGAGCGGATCGGCGACGGCGACCTCCACGAGCGCCCCCGTCTCCTTTGTCGGCGCGCCCGGGAACTCGCTCGTCGACGATCCGCCGGCGACGTCGCGGAGCCGCTGCAGCGCGGCGACCATCGCGGGCGTCTGTCCCGCCTGCTCCGACGCTTCGTCGATGGCGGTCTCGAGCGCGTCGGCGGACGCGAACAGCGCGTCCATGAGATCCGGCGCCAGCAGCTGGTCGCCCCGGCGCACGCGGTCGAGCACGGATTCGAGTTCGTGTGCGAACTCCGCGACGGCGTGGTACCGCATCGTCGCGCTCATGCCCTTCACCGTGTGCATGGCGCGGAACAGCACGCTGATCGGCTCCGCGGCATCACCACCCTGCTCGAGGAGCAGCAGCGCGCGGTTGATCGCCGACAGCTGTTCGCGGCTCTCGGTTCGGAAGAGCTCGGCGTAGCGCGACGGATCGAGACTCATCGTCTGCGGCCTCGGAACGCTCGGCGGGGAGACGGTCGCGCGCTCAGCCGAGCACGCGCTGGACGGCTTCCAGCACGCGGCTCGGCTGGAATGGCTTGACCACGAAGTCCTTGGCTCCCGCCTGGATCGCCTCGACGACGAGCGCCTGCTGGCCCATCGCGCTGCACATGAGCACTTTCGCGTCCGGATCGAACTTCGTGATTTCACGCACCGCGTCGATTCCGCCCATGTCGGGCATCACGATGTCCATCGTGACGAGGTCCGGGCGAAGCTGCTTGTAGCGCTCCACCGCCTGCGCGCCGGTCTCGGCCTCACCCACGACCTCGAAGCCGGCCTGCTGCAGGATGTCGCTGACCATCGTTCGCATGAAGATCGCGTCATCGCAAATGAGCACCGTTGGAGCCACCATTCCCCCGCACTGGAAAGAGTGATCGAGTCCTACAGGACGAGCGCCTGCCTGACGATCTCGGCCACGTCGACGACGAGTGCCGTCTCCGCGCGCGCGATCCCCACGTGCGCCAATCCGCGGATGATGCCGCCCGCCGCGCGCTGCGCATCGACTCCCTCGAGCGCGTCTTCGGCTACGGACTGCACGTTTCGCACTTCATCCACGCCAATTCCGAACGTCTTCCCCGCCGCCTCCGCCACGATGATCGACCTCGTACCGGCGGCGCCGTCGGCAGAGCCGAACCGGACCGCGAGGTCCACCACCGTCACGAGCGTCCCGCGCAGGTTGATCAGGCCGCGCACCCATTCCGGTGCCCCCGGCAACCGCGTGGCCGCACGCGCCGGGACGATCTCCCGGACTGCATCCAGATCGCACGCACACAGCCGTCCCGCCACCCCGAACAACAGGAAGCGGCGAACCTGCAATTCAGCCGTCGACTCTATAGAAGCCAAGGTACTCCAGCGGATCGGGGTGGGCAATCAAATCTGCCATTTCCGACGCTGAAATCAGCGACTGCCGGAGGTCTTCCGGCAACTTCGAACGGAAATCGAGCAATTCACCCGTCACCGGGTGCTTGAAGACGAGCCAGGCCGCATGAAGGAAATGACGTTTCGGAGGCAATCCCATGAGCCGGCGGGCGCCGCCACCGCCATACGTGTCGTCTCCGACCACGGGGTGGCCGATCGACGCGAGATGGACGCGGATCTGGTGCGTGCGCCCCGAGTGCAGGTGCGCGCGCAGGAGGTCGCTCGTCTCGAAACGCGCGAGCCGGTAGAAATCGGTGCGCGCGGCCCTCCCGGCGAGTGCGATCGCCATGCGCTTGCGGTCGTTCGGGTCGCGCGCGATCGGCCGGTCCACGCTGAGCATGTCCTTCTCGATGTGGCCCCAGCTCAGCACCGCGTATCGCCGCGCGACGCGGCGCTCCGTGATCGCCTTGCCGAGTGCGCGGAGCGCGCGGTCGGTCTTCGCGACGACGATCAGTCCCGACGTGTCCTTGTCGAGCCGATGCACGAGCCCGGCGCGCTCCTCGGTCGCGCCCTCGGCGAGCGACTGGCCGCGCCCCTTCAGCGCGTTCACGAGCGTGCCGGTCCAGTTCCCCGGCGCGGGATGCACCACCATGCCCGCCGGCTTGTCGACCACGAGCAGCTCGTCGTCCTCGAACACGATCGAGAGGGGAATGTCTTCGCCCGCGACCGTGCGCGTCGATGCGTCGGGAAGCTCGACGACTACCTCGTTGCCGTCTTCGGCGCGGAAGCTCGCTTTTTGCCGGCGTCCATCGACGAGCACCGCGCCCGTCGCGATGAGCGTGGCCGCCTGGGAACGGGAGAGGTCGAGACGGCGCGCGACGAGCAGGTCCAGCCTCGCGGCGTCGCCGCCCTCAACCCTGAACCGCCGCGTCCGATCCACTCGCCGCCACCACAGCCGACGCGGCGGTCTCCGCCGCGTCTTCCTTCCAGAGTACGATCGCCAGCAGCACCGCGCCGCAGCTCACGGCCATGTCGGCCACGTTGAACGTCGGCCACCGCATCGTGCCCACTCCGACGTCGATGAAGTCCACCACGCCGCGTCCGGACTTCAGGCGGTCGACCAGGTTGCCGATCGCACCGCCGCAGACGAGCGACAGCGCGAGCGTGCGCACCGTGTCGCCGGCGCGCGTCGAGCGGTAGAGCTCCCACAACAGGACGAGCGCGCCGATCGAGAGCGCGGTGAAGATCCACCTCGACCACGGGCCGAGGTGCAGGCCGAACGCCGCGCCGGGATTGAAGACGAGCGTGAGGCGCAGCGTTTCGCCGAGCACTTCGCGCGGCATGCGCGAGGGCATCAAGCGGTCCACCGCCACGATCTTCGTGAACGCGTCGGCGAGCACCACCGACGCGGCCACGCCGAAGAAGAGACGCGGGTTCGGGTTACTTCTTGCCATCTTCTTCGCGTTGCTTGCACTCGATGCAGAAGCGGGCGTGCGGCAGCGCGTCGAGACGATCGAACCCGATCTCGCCGCCGCATTGGTGACACCGTCCGAACGTCTCGGGTGCGCGGTAGAGGCGGCGCAGCGCTTCGTCGATGTGCCAGAGGAAGCGTCCCTCCTGGCTCGCGAAGAGAAACGCCTTCTCGCGCTCCATGGCGTCGGTGCCCTGGTCGGCCATGTGAAACGAGTACGACGACAGGTCGCCGTCGGCGCCCTGCGGCGTGGAGCCGAAGGTCTCGTCGTAGTGGCCCAGTTCCTTGAGCACGCGCTTGCGTTCCTCGAGCAGCCGCTTCTCGAAGTGCGCGATCTGCTTCTTGACCATCGGCTTGAATTTCTTATCGCCGTCCGCTGTTGGCGCCATCGTCAGCTGTCCCGTGTGAGAGCAATGTGTGCGGTCATGCCGTCGAGCTCGAGGGCGATGGCCGATGGATCAGCCGAGAGAGCGTCGGTCAGAATCATCTCCCGGGCGAGCACTTCTCCGGCGATCCACTGCCGGTGCTGCTCGGCGATCGCGCGCAGCGCGTCGGGCCCGGCGATCTGCAGCCGGATCCGGTCGCTCACGGCGAGCCCCGTGTCCTTTCGGAGCCGCTGGATGCGGCTCACCATTTCACGTGCCATACCCTCGGCGCGCAGTTCCGGCGTCACGGTCGTGTCGATCGCCGCGAAGCGCGCCCCGTCCTCCTGCACTTCGAGCGGACCGCTCGCGCGACGATGGATCGTGACTTCTTCCGCCGTCAGCTGATGGTCCGTGCCATCGACGCCGATGATCACCGGTTCGCCGCGCTCGAACGCGCGCAGCGTGTCGGACGAAAGGGCCGCGACCGCGGCCGCCGCACGCGGCGTCTCCTTTCCCCAGCGCTGACCGAGCGCGCGAAAGTTGGGCTTCGCCTCGAGCGATACGAGCGCATCGGCACTCGACGCGAACTCCACCGATTTCACGTTCAGTTCCGCCGCGAGCAGCGGCACGAGCTCCTGCACGAGCGCGTCGACCGCCGGTCCGTGCACGGGCAGCACGCACACCATCCGCGCGAGCGGCTGGCGCACGTTCACACCCGCGGCCTCGCGCGCCGCGCGGCCGAGCGTCGCGAGCGTGCGGATCTCGCGCATCGCTTCGTCGAGATCCGGCTTCGGCGCGAACGGGTCGGGCCGCACGTACGGCGCGACGTGCACCGATTCGCCCGTGAGCTCGCGGTGCATCCAGTCGGTCACGAACGGCGCGAACGGCGCGAGCAGGCGGCAGGTTGCGACGAGCACTTCGTGGAGCGTCGCGAACGCCGCGCGGCTGTCCGTGCCCCGCGCATCCCAGAAGCGCCGTCGCGAACTTCGCACGTACCACTTGGAGACGTCCTCGTCCACGAATTCCATCACGACGCGCGCCGCGCCGGTCGCGTCAAACGCATCGAGCAGGCGGTTCGCGCCGGCCTCGGCGGACGCGAGCCGCGACAGCACCCAGCGGTCGATCGCGGGCCGGTCATCGCGCCCCGGATCCGCCGGCGAGGGCGCCCATCCGAAATTCGCGTACTCGGCGAAGAAGCCGTACAGATTCTTCAACGTCACGAGAAAGCGGCCCGCGGTCCCGCGGATCACCGCTTCGTCGAAGCTGCGCGGCTTCCACACCTGGCTCGCCGTGACGAGGAACAGCCGCACGGCATCCGCGCCGTGGCGCTCCATCACCGCCATCGGCTCGACCGTGTTGCCCCGGCTTTTCGACATCTTCTGGCCGTTCGCGTCGAGCACCAGGTCGTTGACCACGACGTTGCGGAACGGCGAGGCCAGCGGATTCGCGGAGCTCCCCGCGGAGCTCCCCGCGGAGCTCCCCGCGGAACTCCCCGCGGAGCTCCCCGCGGAGCTCCCCGCAGACGGATTCACACCGCCCTTCACCAGGTCGTCGCCGAGCCCGGTCGCGATCGCGAGCAGCGAGTAGAACCATCCGCGCGTCTGGTCCACGCCCTCCGCGATGAAATCCGCCGGGAAGTGGCGCCTGAACAGTTCCGCGTTCTCGAACGGATAATGCCACTGGGCAAATGACATCGAACCCGAGTCGAACCAGGCGTCGATCACCTCGGTCGCGCGACGCATCGTGCCCGTTCCCGACTTCGCCGGCCACGTGTACGCGTCGATGAACGGCTTGTGCGGATCGAAATCGTCCGGCAGCGCGCGACCGGTGCGCGCGGCGAGGTCGGCGTAGCTCCCCATCACTTCGACTTCACTCGGATCTTCGTCGTTCACCCACACCGGCAGGGGCGTGCCCCAATAGCGGTCCCGTGAGATGGCCCAGTCGATGTTGTTCTCGAGCCACATGCCGAAGCGGCCCGCGCCCATGTCGGGCGGAGACCAGTTGATCGCGGCGTTGCGCGCGATCATCTCGTCCTTGAACGCCGTCGTGCGCACGAACCAGGAGGAACGGGCGTAGTACAGCAGTGGCGTCCCGCAGCGCCAGCAGTGCGGATACGGATGGTGCACCGTCCCCGCCTTCCAGAGCACGTCGCGCTTCTTGAGCTCCTCGATGATCTGCGGCGCGGCGGCCTTCACACCCATGCCGCCCACCACCGGTACGTCCGCGGGGAATTCGCCGCGCGCGTTCACCGGCTGCAGGAAGGCGAGCCCGTGCTTCTTCCCCGCCATGTAGTCGTCCGCGCCGAACGCGGGCGACATGTGCACCACGCCGCTGCCGTCATCGGCCGACACGAAATCTTCGGCGACGATGACCTCGTGGGCGCCCTCCGCGTACGGCACCCAGTCCAGCGGACGCTTGTAGCGCATGCCGGCGAGTTCGCTCCCGGAGAATTTCGCGACGATCTCCCACTTCGAGCGCCACTCCTGCCCGAGCACCGCGATCGCGCGCGATTCCGCGAGCAGCAGCGTCCAGTCGGTGCGGCCGTTCTTGCGGACCTCGATGTACGTGAGACCGGGATTCACGGCGAGCGCGGCGTTCGAGAGCAGCGTCCACGGCGTCGTGGTCCAGACGACGATCCGGCGCCGTCCTGAAGAGACGCTCCCCGGCGCGCTCTCGAGATCGAGCGCGAGATAGATGCTCGGATCTTCCGTGTCCTCGTAACCCTGCGCGACCTCGTGCGACGAGAGCGACGTGCCGCAGCGCGGGCAGTACGGAAGGATCTTGTGCCCCTGGTACAGGAGTTCCTTGTCGTACAGCGTCTTCAGCGCCCACCACACGCTCTCCACGTAGTCGTTCGAGTACGTGACGTAGGGATTCGTGTAGTCGAGCCAGTACCCCATGCGCGCGCTGAGCTTCTCCCACTCTTCGCGATATTTCCACACGCTCTCGCGGCAGCGGCGGTTGAACTCCTCCACACCGAGCTTCTCGATGTCCTGTTTACCACTGATGCCGAGCGCCTTCTCGACCTCGATCTCGACCGGAAGGCCGTGCGTGTCCCAGCCGGCCTTTCGCGAGACGTGGAATCCGCGCATCGCGCGATGGCGGCAGAAGAGATCCTTCAGCGTGCGCGAGAAGACGTGATGAATGCCGGGGCGTCCGTTCGCCGTCGGCGGCCCCTCGAAGAACACGAACTCGGGCGCACCTTCGCGCGCGACGAGCGACTGGTGGAAGAGATCCTCGCTCTGCCAGCGCGCGAGCAGCTCCTCCTCCAGTTCGCGCGCGGCGCGCTCCGGCGGGAGCACACGATAGCGCAACACGGTTTCCCCGGCGCCCGCCGCCATCACATGCGCTCCAGCACGCCGCGCACGAGCGCGGTGAGATTCGGCTCGGCGCCGCGGGCCACGGCGAGAATCTTGTCGAGGCTCGCGGGCTCGAGCGAATCCGGCAGGCACATGTCCGTGATGATCGAGAGCCCGAGCACGCGCATTCCCGCATGGATCGCGACGATCACTTCCGGAACGGTGGACATGCCGACGACATCCGCGCCGAGCGTGCGCAGCAGGCGATATTCTGCCCGGGTCTCGAGATTGGGACCCGCGACCGCGACGTACACCCCTTCGCGCAGCGTGATCGCGAGCTCCGCGGCGACGGCGCGCGCCGTAGCGCGCAGCCCTTCGTCGTACGGCTCGCTCATGTCGGGGAAGCGCGGCCCGAGCGCCTCATCATTGGGCCCGATGAGCGGCGAGTCGCCGAGCAGGTTGATGTGATCCGCGATCAGCATCACGTCGCCGGCGCGCCAATCGGAACGCATCCCGCCGCAGGCGTTGCTCACGACGAGCGTCCGCGCGCCGAGCGCGTGCAGCACGCGCACCGGAAACGTCGCGTGCTGGAGCGAATATCCCTCATAGCGATGGAAGCGCCCCTGCATCGCGGCCACGCGCCGGCCGCCGAGGGTGCCGAGCAGGAGCCGGCCCGTGTGCGATTCGACCGTCGAAAGCGGAAACCCGGGAATGTCCGAGTACTCGACCGACGCGTCGACGTCGATCGCCTCACCGAGCGCGCCGAGTCCCGTGCCGAGCACGATCGCGACATCGGGGGCAACTGCCGGAGCGGCCGCCGATGCCACGCGCGCGCGGATCGCGGCCGCGGCGGCGCGCACGTGCTCCGCGCGATGCGCGTGCTCCGCCCCCTCGATCGCGTCGAGATGCGCGCGCTCCTGCACTGCCTCCACGATCTACTCCGCCTGAACGTTCGCGTCGAGCCAGGAGGGGCTCTTCACCGGCGGATGCTCCTCATCGCCCTCTTCCGGCTTGGGGCGCGCGGGAGCCGCACTCGCCGTCTCGGCGGACTGCAGCTCGGCGAGCTGGCGCTCCGCCATCGAGCGCATCTGCGCGAGATAGTTGCGGCGCGCGCGCTCGAGCGCGTCGATGTCCACCTGAAGGCGGCGCACCTCGGTGCGCGTGTCCTCGAGCAGGCGCTCGCCCTCGGCGCGCGCCTCGCGCAGGATCAGCTGCGCCTCGCGATCGGCCTGCTCGCGCGTCTCCGCGCGCAGCTGCTGCGCGGAGATCAACGCGTCGTTCAGCGCCTTGTCGCGCTCGCGGAACGCGCGCAGCTGCTCGTGGAATCCCTTGGCCTTGGCCTCGAGTTCCTGGTTCACGCGGCTCAGCCGTTCGAGTTCGTCGGCCACCTGGTCGCGGAACTGGTCCACGCGCGTCTTGTCGTAGCCGCGCAGCGCCGACCCGAAGTCGTAGCGCCGCGCGTCCACCGGTGTCAGATGAAAGGCCTCGTCGTTCATTACGCCCTCGCTCCGAACAGGACCGTGCCCAACCGCACCATCGTCGCGCCCTCTTCCACCGCCAGCACGTAGTCGCCCGACATTCCCATCGACAGCTCCCGCGCCGGATGACCCGCCTTGATCAACACGTCACGCGCGGCCCGCGCACCGGCGAACGCGCGCCTCAGTTCACTCTCGTTCGCGTCGAACGGCGCCATCGTCATCACGCCGGTCACATGCACGCCGCCCAATGTGCGCAGCCGCTCCGCCTCGATCTGCACCTCGGACGCTTCGAATCCGCCCTTCGTTTCCTCACCCGCGACGTTCACCTGCAGCAGCGCATCCACCGGCCGGCCTCTCCGCTCGCCGAACTCATGCACGGCGTCGGCGAGCCGGGCGCTGTCCAGCGCATGCAGCAGCGAAAAACGGTCGAGAAACTTCACCTTGTTCCTCTGCAAATGCCCGATCAGGTGCCACCGCATTTCCGCGGCCCACGGCTGCGATCCGATCACGGCGTCCTGCTTGTCGAGCGCTTCCTGCACTTTGTTCTCGCCGACGTCGAGGATTCCCGCGCGATGAGCCGCCTCGACGGCGTCAGGTCCGTGCGTCTTGGTTACGGCGACGATCCGGACGGCCTGCGAGTGTCCTCCGCGCCCCACCGCGCCCGCGATGAGCCCCCGAATCTCGGCGACCCGTTCGTTGAGGTCTGAAAATGGCATAACACATGAAATTATCAGGGGTTACCGCATCAGGGCAAGGCCCGCGCTTCCGCACGTCCTCTGGCGGCAGGGGCGGCCGCGGAACCTTCGCGGTCCGAGTAAGTCTCAATCGGGACATTCACGGAGAGAAATCGGCAATGCAACGATTCATCATGGCAGGCCTGCTGTGCGCCGTCGCATGCCTGGGCTGCGCAACCGCCCCACCATCTGGAGTCTCAGGCCTCCAGATCGGCACCGATGCGTCGTCGAACGGTGTGTTCGTCGGCGATCGCGTACAGCTGACCGCCTACACATTCGACATCAACGGCAATCTCGTGTCCGCACCGGTGTCCTTCTCGAGCGTCAATCCGACGATTGCGACCATCAGCCCATCCGGGTTGATCACCACCCTCGCGGCCGGGACGGCTAGCATCGTCGTCTCATCGGGCAACGTCCACCTGACGATTCCGCTCCAGGTGGACGGGAACGCGACCGGGAGCGTCCTCGTGACGCCGGCGACGGCGATCATAGGGCGCACAGCTGCCGACAACGTGTTGACGCTCACCGACAGCGTTTTAACCACCTTGCGCCATCCGGCTCGCAACAAGACGGTGACGTGGTCAACGTCTGACGCCACCAAGGTGTCCGTGGACCAGACGGGAACGGCCACCGGGATCGCACCGACATCCGGCGTTTCGATCTGCGCGACGGCGACGGACGCGACGTCGGTGACGGGGTGCGCGACGGTGATCGTGAACTAGCCCGACCGATCGCGCAGTCGGGCACCCGCCGTTCGCAGTTACGCCGGCGACGGCTCCGGCCCACCCAGCAGCGGCGGGTTCACGCGTTTCGGCTCCACGACCGCCGGCGCGGCCGGCGTGGCCGGCGCGATCGCCGACGGCGGGCGCGGCGGAAGCTTGTCGCCCTTGATCAGGATGGCGAAGTCCTCGCGCGTGAGCGTCTCGCGTTCGAGCAACCCGGCGGCGATCTCATCGAGCAGCGGACGGTTGTCCGTGATCACCTTCTTCGCCCGCTGGAAAGCGGTGTCGATCACGCGCGCCACTTCGTCGTCCACCTGCTGAGCCGTGCGCTCCGAGACGACGCGCCGGCTCGTGAGTTGCTGGCCCAGGAACACTTCCTGTTCGTTGTCGCCGACGAGCACGGGCCCGATGGTGTCGGACAGCCCCCACTGCGAGACGTAGCGCCGCGCGATCCCCGTAGCCATCTGGATGTCGCTCGCCGCGCCGGTCGTGACGCGCTCGCGGCCGAACACGATCTCCTCCGCCGCGCGGCCGCCGTACGCCATCACGAGACGCGCCTCGATCTGCTCGCGCGTGACGCTCACGCGATCGTCCTCGGGCAGCGTGAACGCGAGGCCGAGCGCCCGTCCGCGCGGAACGATCGTCACCTTGTGCAGCGGATCGTTCCCCTTGACCATCATCGCGCACACCGCGTGACCGCCCTCGTGGAACGCGGTGAGGCGGCGCTCCTCCTCCTTCATCACGAGCGATTTCCGCTCTGCGCCGAGCATCACCTTGTCCTTCGCGTCCTCGAGATCGACCATGTAGATCTTGTCGTGATTGCGGCGCGCGGCGAGCAGTGCGCCTTCGTTCACGAGGTTCGCGATGTCCGCACCCGCCATTCCGGGCGTGCCCTTCGCGAGCGACAGGATGTCGACGTCGTCCGCGATCGGCTTGTTGCGCACGTGCACGCGCAGGATTCCCTCGCGGCCGCGCAGGTCCGGCGCGTCGACGACGATCTGCCGGTCGAAACGGCCGGGCCGCAGCAGCGCGGGATCGAGCACGTCGGGACGGTTCGTCGCCGCGATGAGAATCACGCCCTCGTTCGACTCGAAGCCGTCCATCTCGACGAGCAGCTGGTTGAGCGTCTGCTCGCGCTCGTCGTGCCCGCCGCCGAGTCCGGCGCCGCGGTGGCGTCCGACCGCATCGATCTCGTCGATGAAGATGATGCACGGCGCGTGCGCCTTGCCCTGTTCGAACAAGTCGCGCACACGGCTCGCGCCGACGCCCACGAACATTTCGACGAAATCGGAACCCGACATCGAGAAGAACGGACGCTCCGCCTCTCCCGCGACGGCGCGCGCGAGCAGCGTCTTGCCCGTGCCCGGAGGACCGACCAGCAGCGCGCCCTTCGGCAGGCGACCGCCGAGCTTCGTGAACTTCGCCGGATCCTTGAGGAATTCTATGATCTCTTCCAGCTCCACTTTCGCCTCGTCGCAACCTGCGACGTCGGCGAACGTGACCTTCGGCGTGTCGCTCGCGACCAGCTTCGCCTTCGACTTGCCGAACGAGAATGCCTTCTGGCCGCCCGCCTGCATCTGCCGGATGATGAAGATCCAGATGCCGATCATCACGACCCACGGCAGGATGTTCAGCAACAGCGCGCCGATCGAGGCACGCGCATCCTCGGCCGAGACCTGCACCTTCTGCGCGCGCAGCCGCTCGAGTTCACGGTCGCCGATCTGGCCGGTGAGCTTCACCGTGAAGTGCTTCGCGCTGACACCGGCGATCAACTGCGGCGTCTTGAAGTCACCGGCGATGTCCTTGCCGGCGGTCACGATCACCTTCGCGATGTTGCCCGCGTCGAGCTGGTCTTCGTACTGCGTCACATCGAGACGCGGCGCGATATCGCTCTTCGCGCCCTGGAACTGGAAGAATGCGACCGGCACGAGGATGACGAGCATCCAGAACGCGATCGTCTTCGAGAGGCGACCCCACGAACCGGGTTTGTTGGGCGGCGGATTGGACATGGTCTGTGCAGCTATGCTGCGAAACGGGTCGAAAAAGTCGGATTAATGAAACGGCGCTACTGCAGGCTCGCTACATATGGCAGGTGCCTGAAGTCCTCTGCATGATCCAGGCCATATCCCACCAGAAACTCGTTTGGTGCATCGAATCCGATGAAACGCGTCGGGTACCGCAACTCCGTGGCGATGTGCTTGTGAAGCAGCGCGCAGATCTCGATCGACTTCGCGCCCCTCGTCTTCAATAGGTCCACCAGCCTGCTGAGCGTTCGACCGGAGTCGACGATGTCCTCGACCAGCAGGATGTGCTTCTTCGCGAGAATCGTCTCCGGATCGTACACCAGATTCACCGTGCCGGACGACGCAGTGCCGTTGGTGTAGCTCGACGCGACGAGGAAATCGACCTGCAACGGCCGTCGGATCTGCCGCACCAGGTCCGCCAGGAACACGAAACTGCCCTTCAGCAGGCCCAACACGAGCAAGTCGCCGTCCGGGTATGCCGCGGTGATTTCCTCCCCCAGCTCGTGCACCCGCCGTTCGATATCCGGGGCCGCGTATGCAATGCGCTTCACCGCCCGGCCGAGCAGGCGCGGATCGGCCGGGTCAGTCGAGGCGGCACTCATACTTATGAATATAGCGCCTCTGCCGCCGCGGAAGCACGCACGACGAAGGTCGACGCGGTGCGCCCGACCTCGGCGCCGCCGGAGAGCGGGATCTTCCCTCCCGGCCGCCCTGCCGTCGTGAAGGCGACGAGACGCTCCGTGCCTCGCCAGTCGAGCGCGAGGCCGGCCCTCGCCGCGATGGCGGGCCAGAGGATCGCGAGCGCGTCGGGAGGGAGGTGCGAGAGTGGCTCGGCGGGCACGACGAGCGGCGGCAGCAACTTGAGCCCGAGCGTGTCGACGACGCGCTCGACGGATTCGCGCCATGCGGCGGCGTTGCGCGCGACCGCGATCATCTCGTCGCCGAAGCCGGGGCGCGCGCGCTCGAGCGCCGGGAGCAAGTCGAGCCGCACCCGGTTGCGAAGATGAGCACGATCGAGGTTCGACGGGTCGTCCATGAAGCGGACTTCGTTCGCCTCCGCGTAGGCCGTGATGTCGGAGCGGCGCACGTCGAGCAGCGGCCGCGTGACATGCGATCGCGAGTACATCGCGGCCAGGCCACGCACCGACGTATTGCGGGGATCGCGAAGCACGCGCATGACGACCGTCTCGAGCTGGTCGTCGCGGGTATGCGCCGTGACGACGTGCGCGGAGAGCTCCTTCGCCCAGCCCAGGAGAAACTCCCATCGAGCGGCGCGCCACGCGGCCTCGCCCGAGACTGCGGTGTCGGCGCGGCGGCCCGAGACGACGGCAATGGAGCGGCGCGTCCCCTCGAGCTCGACGAGGAGCGCGGCCCTTACGGCGGCGGGCCCAGTGCCGTGATCGAAGGTGGCAGCCGCGACAGCGTCGGAACGGAAGCGCGCGAAGGCGTCCAGCAGGACCATCGAGTCACGACCGCCGGAGACGGCGAGCAGGTAGCGGGCCGGCGGCAGGGCGCGAATCGCCGCGGCCACCCGTTTCAAGTGGTCACCCGCACGTCCGCCTTCCGTCGCTCGCGCCATGCGGTTAAGATAAGAACGTCACGCGCCTGGCAGTCGGACATTCTTCCGAGTCGATCCACATCATGGAACACAGCTTCGGCGGGCCCTTCGGCACCTTGTTCGCAGGCCTTGGGCTTGGGGCATTCTACGCGGCCCTCATCTGGATCAACGTGCTGCTCGGCGTGTTCTTGACGCCGTTGTTCCTGGTGCCGCTGACTTGGGTTCAGGATGCCGTTTTGGCGAAGCGGGCGCGGAAGACAGCATAAGACGGGTAATCGGTTGTTGGTGGTTGGTCATTGGTAATTGGCCGGCACCACTGAGATTCGGACAAGGCGGAAGGGCCGGCAGCGATGCCGGCCCTTTTTGTTTTCCTGCGATTCCAGTGGGACAGTCTTGACAACTTCGCGTCGCGCATGTTTGTGACTAACCGGATGTGGTCAAATGCGATTCCAAGGTGATTTGCAGCGTATATTGAATATCCACAGCACTGAAAACTATTGATGTATCACATTATGCATATTTGCTAATACTGCTATTTCATGTGTGTTATCTAGCGCTATCTAATGTTGTTTCTTGCATCAATATGCAAGAACACATTTCAACAAGGAATACACGCCATGACCAAGAGATCTGTGCTCATTCTGGTCGGACCCGACTACGAAGAGATGGAAGTCTGGTATCCCAAGTACAGGCTCGAGGCAGCCGGCTACTCGGCACCGCTGGCCGGTATCGGTGAGAAATCATACCGCGGAAAGTACGGCTACCCCTGCCCAGTCTATGGGCAGGTCAGAGATTTTAAGGCTGACACTTTGGCGGGAGTGCTCGCACCGGGAGGATGGTCGCCAGACAAGATTCGACGGGATCCGGCGGCCCTTGAACTGGTCCGTCAGGTCAACGCGGCGGGTGGGTTGGTCGCCACGATCTGTCACGGACCCTGGGTGCTGATATCGGCCGGCATCGTCAAGGGACGGCGGATGACTTCAACCGTTGGGATCCGGGACGACGTTGTAAATGCGGGCGCGACTTGGGTAGATGAGCCGGTCGTCGAGGACCGAAACCTGATCTCGAGCCGGGTGTCCAAGGACCGCCCGGCGTTCGGGGAGGCAATCGTGGAGTGGCTGGCTGGGCACAAGAGGCAACGAGCGACGGGTGAGGGGCTTCCGAACGGCAACGAGCGACGGGTGAGGGGCGATCTAGCGAAGAGCGACGCGTGAGAAGCGAGGAGACGGTCTCCTCACCCCTTACGCGTCGCTCTTCGCTAGATCGCCCCTCACCCGTCGCCCCTCACTCTTCGCCAGATCGCCCCTCACCCCTTGCTCGTCGCCTGGCGGTGACTAGCCCCCCTTCCGCCTCACCAGCGTGAGGATCGTGTAGACTGCCACCGGCTCCTCGTTTTGGTTCTTCACCTCGACGTCCCACGCCACCACACCCTGCGGAATCCCGCCCTCTGGAGTCTCCTTCGAGGTCTTCTGCTTGCAGGTGAGGCGGACATGGATCGTGTCGCCGGGATAGACCGGCTTCGTGAACCGCAGCCCTTCCATCCCGTAGTTCGCCAGCACGGGGCCGAACGCGGGATCGACGAACAGTCCGGCGGCGGCCGAGACGATGAAATACCCATGGGCGACCCGGCGTTCGAATATCCCCGCTCGCGCGGCCTCGTCGTCCATGTGCGCGTAGAACTTGTCGCCGGTCAGCTCGGCGAATCGCTCGACGTCCGCGAGCGTGATTTCGCGGGTGCCGGTGATCAGCGTGTCGCCGATCTCCAGCTCGTCGAAATACTTCCTGAACGGGTGCGGGCCGCCGGTCTTCTGCGCGGCGCCCTGTATGTATTCGCGAACGATGCCGGTGAGGGCGGTCGGTGAACCCTGCAATGCGGTGCGCTGCATGTAGTGCAGCACGCCGCGAATGCCGCCGAGTTCCTCGCCGCCGCCGGCGCGGCCGGGGCCTCCGTGCACGAGGTTCGGCAGCGGCGAGCCATGGCCGGTGCTCTCCTTCGCGCTCGTCCGGTCGAGCACCATGATGCGTCCATGATACGGAGCGACGCCGAGCACCACGTGACGCGCGACCTTCGGATCCGCCGTGAAGAGCGAACCGCAGAGGCTGCCGCGCCCTAACTTCGCGAGCTCGATCGCGTCGTCGATGGTGCTGTACGGCATCACGGTGTTCACGGGGCCGAATGCCTCGATGTCGTGCGGTTCGCTGACCGAGAACGGTTCGTCGCACGAGAGCAGCATCGGCGCGAAAAACGCGCCCTTCTCGCGGTCCGCGCCGATCACGTTGTAATCGCCGCCGCCGAATACGAGCGACGCGGCGCCGCGAATCTTGGCGGCGTTCGCGCCCACGTCGCGCACCTGCGCGCGGCTCGCCAGCGGTCCCATGCGAACGCCCTCGACCGCGGGATCGCCGATCGTGATCCCCTCGAGCCGTTTCGAAATCGCCTTGATGACGGCTTCTTCCGTGCCCGCGGGTACGATCGTGCGACGGATCGCGGTGCACTTCTGCCCGGCTTTCACGGTCATCTCGCGCACGACTTCCTTCACGAACAGGTCGAACTCGTCGGTGCCGGGCAGCGCGTCGGGACCAAGGATCGAACAGTTGAGCGAGTCGGCCTCCATGTTGAAGCGCACGGCGTTCTCGAGGATCGCCGGACTCTCCTTGAGCATGCGGCCCGTCGCGGCGGAACCGGTGAACGCGACGGTGTCCTGCAGGCCGAGATGCGAGAGGAGATCGCCCGCGCTCCCGCAGATCAATTGCAGCGCGCCCTTCGGGAGCAGCTGCGAATCGATCATCGCCCGCACCATCGCCTCGGTGAGATACGAGGTCACCGTCGCCGGCTTCACGATGGCCGGCACCCCGGCGAGCAGCGCGGGCGCGAGCTTCTCGAGCATTCCCCAGCAGGGAAAGTTGAACGCGTTGATGTGCACCGCGACGCCCTCGAGCGGCACGCAGATGTGCCGCGCGACGAACGTGCCGCCCTTCGACAGCGCCTCTGTGGCGCCGTCCACGTAGAACGTCTCGTTCGGCAAGTCGCGGCGGCCGCGGCTCGAGAATGCGAAGAGCGTGCCGATGCCGCCTTCTATATCAATCCACGAGTCGGTACGCGTGGCTCCCGTGACCGCCGAAAGCGAGTAAAACTCTTCCTTGCGGTCCATCAGGTATTTCGCGAGCGCCTTGAGCATCAGGGCGCGTTCGTGAAATGTCATTTTCCGCAGCGCGGGTCCGCCGACGGCGCGCGAGTACGCGGCCATCGCCGCGAAGTCGAGCCCGCCGCTCGACGCCTCACCGATCACCTCGCCGGTTACGGCATTGAACAGCTCGGCGGACTTTCCCGTGCCGGCGACCCATTCGCCCATCGCGTAGTTCTGCAGTCGCATCAGGCCCGCTCCAGGATCATCGCCATTCCCTGTCCGACGCCGATGCACAGCGTGCACAGCGCGTAGCGTTTCTTCGTGCGTTCCAGTTCGCGCACGGCGGTCAGCACGAGACGCGCGCCCGACATGCCGAGCGGATGCCCGAGCGCGAGCGCGCCGCCATTTGGGTTCACGCGCGCGTCGTCGTCGGCGATGCCGAGCTCGCGGAGGCACGCGAGCGATTGCGCGGCGAACGCTTCGTTGAGTTCGATCACATCCATTTGCTCCAACGTGAGCCCGGCAAGCTTGAGGACCTTTCGCGTGGCGGGCACCGGGCCCATGCCCATGATCCTCGGCTCGACGCCCGCCGCTGCACTCGCGACCACGCGCGCGACCGGTATGACACCGAACTGCTTCACGCCGCCGGCGCTCGCGAGGAGGATCGCCGCGGCACCGTCGTTGAGTCCCGAGGAATTCCCGGCCGTGACCGATCCCTTGCCATCCGTGCGAAACGCGGGCTTGAGCTTCGCGAGCGCCTCGAGCGTCGTGTCCGGACGGATGAACTCGTCGTGCTCGACGCGCTTCGGATCACCCTTCTTTTGCGCAATTTCGACCGGCACGATCTCCGGCGCGAACCGGCCCGCGGCGCGCGCTGCGGCGGCCTTCCGCTGCGACCGGAGCGCGAACGCATCCTGGTCGGCGCGGGTCACGCCGTATTGCTCGGCGACGTTCTCCGCCGTCTGTCCCATCGAGTCCGTGCCGTACTTCGCCTTCATCGCGGGGTTCACGAACCGCCAGCCGAGCGTCGTGTCGAAGAACTCGAGGTCGCGCCCGAACGGCTTCGCCGATTTCGAGAAGACGTACGGCGCTCGCGTCATGCCTTCCACGCCGCCCGCGACGTACAGGTCGCCCTCGCCGATCTTGATGCCGCGCGCCGCGTTCGCGATCGCGCTCAGTCCCGATGCGCAGAGCCGGTTCACGGTCTCGCCGGGAACGCTCGACGGAAGTCCGGCGAGCAGGAGCGCCATGCGTGCCACGTTGCGGTTGTCCTCGCCCGCCTGGTTCGCGCAGCCGAGGATCACGTCGGCGATCTCGGCGCCGGGCGCCTGCGGATTTCGCGCGGCGAGCGACCTGATGACGTGCGCGGCGAGGTCGTCCGCGCGCACCTCGCTCAGTGCGCCGCCGAGGTTTCCGACCGGCGTGCGCACGCCGTCGATGATGAATGCGTCAGTCACGTTGCTCCTGAATTCTTCTGGGTTTCCGTACCCCGCCATGGCACACGCCGAAGCCGTTCACCGTGCTCATGCACTCACCCTCGAACCCGCCTTGGCGGCTTTCCGCAGCAGCGGGCTCGCGCGATAGCGATCCTCGCCGTACTCCGCATGCAGGGCGTCGAGCCTCTCCAGCACGGTCGCGGCGCCGATCTCGTCGCACCACGCGAGCAACCCCTTGGGATAGTTCACGCCCCTGGTCATGGCGACGTCGATGTCGCGCGCCGACGCGATGCGCAGGTACAGCGCGTCGACGGCTTCGTTGATGAGCATCGCGAGGACGCGGTCGAGCAGTCGCTGGCCGAGCGCGCGGTCTTCCGTGGGACCGGGCATCACGGCGCCGTCGCGATAGTCGTAGTAGCCGAGCTTCGTCTTGCGGCCGAGCCGTCCGCTCTCCACGAGCCGCCGCTGGGTGAGCGCGGGGCGATAGCGCGGATCGTAGAACATCCCCTCGAACACGGAGCTGCTCACGGCGTAATTCACATCGTTGCCGATGAAGTCCATCAGTTCGAACGGGCCCATTCGAAAGCCACCGACTTCCCTCATAGCCCAATCAATTGTCGCGCAGTCGGCGATTCCCTCCTCGAGCAGCCGCAGCGACTCGCCGTAGAATGGGCGCGCGATGCGATTCACGATGAAACCCGGCGTGTCGGCGGCGAGCACGGTCGTCTTGCCCCACGCATCCACGAGCGCGCGGGCCGCGACGGTGACGTCGGCGCTCGTCGAGAGCGCGGGCACGATTTCCACCAGCGGCATCACCGGCGCCGGATTGAAGAAGTGGATGCCCACCACGCGGCCGGGATGCGCCGGTGCCGACGCGAGCGAGGCCACCGACAGGGACGACGTGTTCGTGGCCAGTATCGCGCCGGGCGCGACGACGCCGCCGAGCGCCGTGAGCAGCGCGCGCTTCACGCCGAGATCCTCGACGACCGCCTCGATGACGATTCCGCATTCCTTGTAGATGGAAAGATCGCGGGCCAGCAGCGCGTCGACGAATGAGATGCGCGCCATCATCGCATCGCGCGCAGCCGCGTCGAGCTTGCCCTTCTCGACGAGCTTCGCGAGCCCCGCGCTCATCGACTCCCGCGCCTTCGCCGTTGCGCCCGCCTTCGCATCGCTCAGCACCACGCGATGGCCGGCCGCGGCGGCCACCTGCGCGATGCCCGATCCCATCGCGCCACTCCCAACTATCCCTACGGTGACCTTCTCCTCACGCGTCGCCGGCATCGAAGTCAGCGCCCCGTGAAATTCGGCTTTCGCTTCTCGAGGAACGCCTTCACGCCCTCGGCGTAATCCGCGCTCTTCCCGGCCTCTCGCTGCAATTCCTCTTCATACGCGAGTTGCGCCTCGAGATCCACGCCGAGCGAGCGGTTGAAGCCACGCTTGATGAGGCCGAGCGCGCGCGTCGGCTGCGTGGCGAGATGCTTCGCCGTCGCGCGTGCCGTTTCCATGAGCGCCGAGGGTTCGCAGACCTTGTAGATCAGTCCCCACGCGAGCGCCTGCTCGGCGCTCACTTTCTCGCAGAGCATCGTGAGTGCCGTCGCGCGCTGGAGCCCGACGAGGCGCGGCAGGATGAACGTACCGCCGCTGTCCGGGATCACGCCGATCTTCGCGAAGGACTGGATGAAGGTCGCATCGGACGCGGCGAACACGATGTCGCACGCGAACGCGAGGTTGGCGCCCGCTCCCGCCGCCGTACCGTTCACCGCGCAGACCACCGGCTTCTCGAGCGTGCGAATCGCGAGGATGATCGGATTCCACGTGGTGCGCACGAAGTCACCCAGGTCCGGAAGCACACCCTCCTTCGGCATGGCTTCGGCGAGGTCCTGCCCGGCGCAGAAGGCGCGGCCGGCGCCGGTGAGCAGCACGGCGCGCACGGAGTCGTCGCCGGCCAAGCCGGTCAGCGTGGCTTGCAGTTCGCGCGCCATCCCGCTGTTGAAGCCGTTGAGGACGTCGGGACGGTTCAGCGTGATCGTCGCGATGCCGTCGGCGGTGCTGCGGATGATCGAGTCGGTCGCCATCAACGAGGCCGGTGCGGGTCTCTTGGGGTGGTTCGGGTGCAGCATCAAACATAGCGCTTGACCGATGCAGGGGGCCGTAGCCGACATTAACATTTGGCGGATTTGATCGGATATACAACGGCAACGGCAAGAACAAACTGCCGTGCCACGGATTTCGCGGATGACCGCGGAATCCGCGGCAAAAGCAGTTTGCGGTTGCCGTTGCCTATCCGATCAAATCCACGAAATCCGTGCTTCTTCGGTTGGGTTCCCCTGCCACGCGTTCCTAGCCAGATTTCTCGCATGACAGACTGGCGCCGCATCGCCTATCACGCGCTCGTCTCGCGCGCGCTGGACGACCTGGAGGAAGAGACCAACCGGAACCGCCATTCCGTGCCTGAAGAGCACCTCGTGCCCTATCAGTTCTCGGCGCGCGGCCACGACGTGGCCCAGGCGATTCTCGGATCGTTCATCAATGGACGGCATGATGCGGCGGGCGCGTACTACAGATCGCGTCCGCTTCTTCTTTCGCTCGGCCTCACGTTGGAGGACGCGCTCGCGAGCCCGCTCGGGCGCAGCGGCGGGTTCAGCGACGGACGCGATATCGGCGTGGTGTGCAACCTTCCGAGCACCACCGGTCCGATCGTCCTGCCGATGTCCGGCGACGTGGGCTCGCAGTACACGCCTTCCGCGGGATGGGCACAGTCGATCGTCTATTACCGCGACACGCTCAAGGACGATTCGTACAAGGGATGCATCGCGGTGGCACTCGGCGGCGAGGGATCGGTCGCGACGAACGGATTCTGGTCGTCGCTCACGATGGCGACCACGCTGAAACTCCCGATGCTGTTTTACATCGAGGACAACGGGCTCGGCATTTCGGTGAAGGGCGAAATGCAGACGCCGGGCGGCGACATTGCCAAGAACCTCACGTGCTTCGGGAACCTGCTCGTCCGCAACGGAGACGGCACGAACCCGGTGGAGAGCGAGAAGCTGCTGGCCGAGGTCGTGAAGCATGTTCGCAGCGGCGCGGGGCCCGCGCTGATCCGGCTCACGGTGCCGCGGCTCGCGAGCCACAGCGGGCCCGACAACCAGAAGGGCTATCGCACCGTCGCGGAGATCGCGGCCGATGCCGCGCGTGACCCCTTGCCGAAGCTTCGTGCGCATCTCGTGCCCGGCGTGCTCTCGGAGAAGGATTGGAAGAAGCTCGAGGCCGAGGTGGCGCGCGATGTGGGCGTGGCGCTCGAAGGCGCGCGCGCCCGTCCTGCGCCCGCCGGCGACAAGGTCAAGCGCTTTGTGTACGCGGAGACTCGCGAGGCGGGCGATGCCGAGACGACGGGCGGACTCTCGGAAAAGGAGATCGCCGCGCTCGGCGGCACCGAGACGGCAGCGGCGGAAGGCGAGATGCTGCGATTCGCGGACGCCGTGCGCCGCGCGCTGCGCAGCGAGTTGGAGCGCAATCCCAAACTCGTCGTGTTCGGCGAGGACGTCGGAGTGAAAGGCGGCGTCCACCTCGTGACCGAGGGACTGCAGAAGAAGTTCGGACGCGATCGCGTCTTCGACACGAGTCTCTCGGAAGAGGGGATCATCGGCCGCGCGGTCGGGATGGCGATCGGCGGCCTCATGCCGGTCGCGGAAATTCAATTCCGGAAGTACGCCGACCCCGCTACTGAACAACTCAACAACTGCGGCACATTGCGCTGGCGCACGGCCAACCGGTTCGCGGCGCCGATCGTTGTGCGCATGCCCGGTGGCTTCGGCAAGGACGTCGGCGATCCGTGGCACTCGTTGAGTGCGGAAGTCGTCTTTGCGCATGCCATTGGCTGGCAGGTGGCGATGCCGTCGAATTCCGCGGACGCGATCGGTTTGTTGCGCGCGGCGATGCGCGGCCGGAATCCCACGATCTTCTTCGAGCACCGCTCGCTGCTGATGACGAGCGATGGCAGCGCGCGATATCCGGGCGACGACTACGTGGTCCCGTTCGGCCGCGCGAAGAAACTGCGCGATGGGAACGACATCACCGTCGTCACATGGGGCGCGATGGTGCACCGCTGCGTTCATGCGGCCGAGCAGTTCGGCGAGAAGGTGGACCTGCTCGACCTCCGCACCGTCGCGCCGTGGGACCGCGACGCCGTGCTCGAATCGGTGAGGAAGACCGGTCGCGTGCTGATCGTGCACGAGGACACGCTCACCGCCGGCTTCGGCGCCGAGATCGCCGCGACCGTTGCGCGCGAGGCGTTCTGGAGCCTCGATGCGCCGGTGGACCGGCTCGCTGTGGAGGACGTGCCGATGCCGTATCACCCGGACTTGCTGAGCGCGGTGTTGCCGAGCGTGGCGACGATCGCGGAGAGGATCGACGCGCTGCTGAGCGTCTGACCCGAGGTTCGTGCGCGAGCTTGATCGCTTCGCGGTATCGCGGCACCTCAAGTCTCGGAGTGCCGCTCAGGCGGGGAACTTCTTGTGGCCGATGCCGCTAGGACGGAGTATAGGAGGTATGGACATGCATCGCCTGGCTACCACCAATGTCGGACTCGTTCTGCTCCTCGCCGGCCTCGCCGCCGGCGTGCCGGCTTGCACGCCTCTGCATTCTGGCGTCCAGCCCACGGCCGACACGCGGGCGGCCGAACATAGGACTTACGAGTGTGCTCTTGGTGCGCTCCGCAAGAGCGAGCTGCCCGTGGTCGCAGCGGATTCGAGCCGCGGCGTCGTCCGCGCACAACTGCGAGAGGAAGTGACCGCCGGTGACGCGCGGCTCTCGGGCCTGTTCGTGGGTAGCGCCAACGCTCAGAACGACTACCCCGCACCGTACCTGGTCGACGTGGTCGACGCGACGGTCACGTTGGACCATGCCACCGGCCGCCCAGTGGTTTCGGTGAAGGCCTCGTCGGGGGCTGGGTCTACGGCTCACGGGGGGTACACGCAGCGCCCAGCGTCGGACCGCGCGCTACGGACAGCGCGCGCGGCGTAGGCATGCGGAGAGGCGTCACCGAAGTGAATAGAGCTAGGCGGCCGGCGTAACTTCGTCCGAGCCGTCCGACGTCAACATCAAGGGAGTGGCGATGAAATGCCTCGTGGGCATCATTGCAGCGATCGTCGCGACGTGCGGCGTCCCGCGAATGACGAGCGCGCAGGCGCCCACAGACCGGCGCGACAGCACAGCATTCCAGCGCCGAGCAGCTGACGCCGCTTGCCGAAAGCTCCCTCTCCGGATTCAGGCGTTTGGCGGCGCGAGCGGAGAGTACGAGATCCATCGGGATCCGGTCTCCGGTGACGAATGCACGTACCGATACGGGTTTCTGGAACCAGTCGCACTGATCTTCGACGACCACCTCTACTGTCCGGAGTCGAAGCCCTCGAAGAATGGCGAGTGGCCGGCCGGCTGGCCTACTGTCGAGCCAAGCACGCTCTTGAGCCTGGCGCTCACAGAGGACAGTCTCGCCCTGGCGCGGGTTCACTGTTCGGTTACCCTCCGAGGCCTGCTCACTATCAATACGAAGAAGCGACACCCGAAGCCGTGAACCGACGCGGCGGCTGCTGTGCCACGTGCGCAACATACCGCGCCTCTTTGATGTCGGCGCCGCCAGGCTCGGCGGCGCCGCACACCTGATTCTCGACTACTTCTCTACGGTCGTGATGACCACCGGAGGCCGTTCCTTTTCAACCACCACGACCTTCTCTTTTTCGACCACCACTACCGGTTGGACCACGACTGGCGGCTTCTCAACCACCACTACCGGCTCCTCGACCACCGTCACCTTCGCCATTGTCGGGCCCTCGTAAAAAGAGTGAAGGTTCGCACTACCGTATAACCGTCGTCGTGCTCTTGCCTTCGCTTTTACGCGAGGCCATGACGGCGAGCACAATGATGATGAGAATCACGACTGCACCGATCCCAATCCACATTGGGTCGGTATACCACACCGTGTTAGTGGCGGGCGTTGACACCTCCACTTTCACCGGCACCTGTGCCGCCAGCGCCGCCGGGGCGCTCCCGAGCAGGAGGGTGGTGCTCAGGCCCATCAACATTCTGGGGAATCGCATATGTACCTCTCGAGGTATGGAGCGGTGGCATGGTTTCCCTTCCACCTGGAATTCGAAGCGTAGCAAACGGAACGCCTCACCGCTGTCGCACAAACGGCGTAGTGCTCGCGGGTGGCCCGAAAGTTGGTAGCGTCGGCTCCGCCGCCGCGTTTCATTTGAGCGCTCGCAGCAGGACGCGAAGTCGTTAGCCCGACTTATCACGACTCGAGGTACCCGCATGACGCCGTATGACTTCCTCCTCGACAGCTACGAGACCGAACGGCTCAAGACCCTCATCGTCTGGTCGATGTTCGCCGACGCTGAACTCCCGTTTCGGCCGGCTCCCCTCGCCCGCACCCCGCACGAGCACATGGTCCATCAGTGCGTAAGCGAGAACAGCTGGATGTGCGACATGCTCGGCATCGATTCCGGACTTCTCGCCCTGCCGGCCAGCGAAACACGGTTGGACTTTTTGCGCCACTACGCGACGACATCCGAGCGTCGCCTTGCCCTTCTGCGGCAGCAGCGCGAGGAGTGGTTCGGCGGATTCTCCAACCGAACGGCCCTCGTCGGCCTAACCCCGCGATGAAGCTGATGAAACCGCCAATCGTGTTTTTCCCGACGCCCCTCGTTGCCGCGCTGTTGATCGTTGCCGCAGCGTCGGCGCCGGCTAGCGCGCAGTCCGGCCCCGCACGCGGAGTTGTCGACGGTGTCGTCACCGACACGAGCCTCGTGCCGCTCGCCGACGCCGTCGCCTCGATCGTCGGCTCGGGCATCCAGGTCGTCACCGGCGCGAACGGCCATTTCCGGATACTTGGCCTCTCGAGCGGCCAGCACTACATCCTGATACGCCGCCTCGGCTACCAGCCCCTGACCACTGAACTGCGCACTGAAGAGGGCGACACCGTTCGCGCGTCGTTCGCGCTTGAACGACTCGCGACCGCGCTCGACACCGTGTTGGTCGCAACCAAGCGCCCTTCGCCGCGCATGGCGGAGTTCGAGTCACGGAGGGCGCTGGGCATCGGCCAGTTCATGACCGCAGCGGAGATCGATAAGCTGAACGTGGTAGCGACCGACGATCTCCTCCACCGCCTCACGCCGAACCGCACGCGCCCCGCCAGAAGACTGGGCCCAGGAGCGGTGTGCACGCGTCAAACATGGTACCTCGACGGCGTGTTGCTCCCGGCCTCGACGAACCCCGATGAATTGCCGTCTCCCAAGGACCTCGCCGGAATCGAGTTCTACGCGAGTCCGGCGACGATTCCAGTGCAATACAAGTCCACGAGCGGCGGCGGATTTTGCGGCGTGGTCCTCATGTGGACGAAGGACGGGTATTGAGCGCGGTCGACGTCTGACCCGAGGTTCGTGCGCGGGCTTGATCGATCGCACGAAACGCGATCGGGTGAACTCCCATGTGGTGTTCGTGCTGCTCCTCGCGGCGCGCTCCCAAGGGAACGACGCGACGAGCGCGTTTATGCGGCGAGTGTTCGCAGTCTAACGCGCGCCATGCGCGTGGCGTGATTGTGTCCGGCTGGTTGCTGGCGTGGTCTTTGCGCTTCATACTCGAACGGGCGGCGCGCGCGATATGCTGCGGACAGCGCTCGAATTGCGCTCGCGACGCAGGATAACGTGACAACATAATTGTAGTTAGGCGAACACCAACCTGTTAAGGTGAACGCACTATGAGACCTCTCCTTCTATGTGGGCTCGTGGTTCTGGTCAGTAGTCCGCTCGTTGCCCAGCGGTCCAAGCGGGGGTGCCCGGACACACCAGCGGATTCCGTGTCTCGCGGGCTGCCGGTGTATCAGGCGTGTCAGGTGGACCGGGAGGCGAGACCGCGTGGAATTCAGCCACGCCTAGACTGGACGCCTCCGGTGAGCGACCTGCGCGATGGTAGTTGCTATCGCGCTGATTACCAGTTTGTCGTAGACACTCTTGGGGTTCCCGAGATCGAGACGATTCGCGACGTCACTGCCAACAACGCGAGCTTTGAGCAGGCCGTAAAGGACGTCATCCCGCGTCTGCGCTATGAGCCCGCTCAGCTACGTGGCGCGCCGGTCCGTCAGATCGTCGCCTATCGCCAAACCGTAGCTGTACGCCGCGTAGTCAGTTCCTCTCCCTATGCAGTTCCGCCATCATCACGCCCGCCAGGGTGCTGACGCACGGAAGTGGACACGGCCGGTCGCGGAAAACACGGCAAGCGCCTGTCGCCTAACCCGCGTTGGTGCTGACGGCGCAGTTAGGGAAGCGGTCGCGGGCGGCTGGACTGAGCCACGATTCTGTCTTGCGGTGCCCGCCCGCGACCGCACCTATTTGAAGCGCCGCAGCACAACGCCATTCGTTAGGCAGGCCGCCACCCTCTAAGTCCATGGGATTTCGATGACCGAGTCTGTCGTCAAGGAAGTTGGCACGACCGATTCCAACTCGAGGTGGCGAGTTCCGGCGTTGGCGCGAGACGTATTGTTGATCGTTCTCGGTGCAATACTCGCATTTGGCGTCGAAGAAACCCGTGACGCGCGCAATCGCAAGGAGCGTGTTGCGGAAGCGCTTCTCAGTATCCGAGCGGAGATTGTGACCAACACCGAGTTGGTCGAGCGTGCGAGAGTACATCACCTCCACGTAATCGACACATTGCAATACTATCTTGCGCAACATGAGCTCCCACCTCGGCAAGTGGTGTATGGTGGGATATTCAACCCGGCAACAATCAGCGGAGTCGCATGGCAGGCTGCGCGCGAGAGCGGTGTGCTCAGCAACATGAAGTACAGTACGATCCTGTTATTGGCGCCAACGTACGAAGCGCAGGAGCGGTACCGTGCGCTCTCGGACGCGGTGAATCAATCGCTTGTAAACGATGTGCGGCGCGACGGAATGGATCGCGTGATGCGTGACCGTTTCGCACCGTTCATCGACTTGGCCACAGATTTCAAGAATCGGGAGGGCACGCTGCTCGAGCGCTATCGGACGACGCTCAAAGAACTGGATGCTTCGCGCTAATCTGCCTAACCTCGCGTTGCAGCAGAGGGGTGATCCGGTGAAGCTCGCTTCACTCGCACTTGTTTCCTTCACCAGCGGCTGAACGCCAATTGTTAGGCACACCCACAACTATTTGAGTATTATCAGGGTACTACAGGTCTTCGAGGACTCCATGGCCACGATGCAACTTCCAATTCACAGTGATCCAGAGATCATGGGCGGCACGCCTGTGTTCGTCGGCACGCGCGTCCCGGCGCAGACCCTTCTCGACTACCTCGAGGGCGGCGACTCGATCGACGAGTTTCTCGACAGCTTTCCATCAGTGACGCGCGAGCAGGCCGTGGCGGCGCTCGAACTCGGAAATTCGCTGCTCGTCGCGAAAGCCACAACGAAGTAAGTGCGCGTTCTGCTTGATGAGTGCGTGCCACGCCCCCTCAAGCGCGAGTTGGCCGGATTCGACGTCGTGCATGTCACCGAGCTCGGTTGGGCGGGTCGGCGCAACGGCATCTTGCTGGCGAGCATGCGCGAGGCAGGGTTTGACACCCTGGTCACCGTCGACCGTAACTTGCAGTTTCAGCAGAATATTCCGGCCGCCGGCATGATCGTCGTGGTACTCTACGCTCGCACCAACCGCATTCCTGATCTTCGTCCACTCATGCCCGCCGTTCGCGACATTCTGGCCACGGCCAAAGCGGGCACAGTTTATCGCGCGGGTGCCTAACCCCAGTTGCAGCCAACGAAGTTCGGACACCGACTGTTGTTAATGCACCCGCGGTTCCAGAGAAGGAGCATCATTGTGAGTGCAGGCATCTCTTCGCAGCTGAACTCGATTCGTTAGGCAACACAAGGACCTTTGATGTTCATTCGCCGCGCGCTCACCGCGCTCCTCCTGGCTACTTCGACGAGCGCACCGAGTCCCGCACGGGATCGAGCCGCGCGTACGGTCGCAGCGCCTCGTGACACCGTGTGGTTTTGGTTCGCTGCGTGTGGCGGGCCGACTATGACGCTGGAGGTTCGGCTCGACAACACGCCGGTCTACACGACGTCGTTCCCGGTTTGCCACGCGGATCGGAGCAGCGCCCTGAGCCAGGGGCAGCAGGGGCAGGCCGGTTTCTCGTTCGAGCCGCACCGCCTGCTCGTTTGGACTGGCTACCGAGATGAGACGGATACGACACGCGCCCACCAGGTCATCGATGGCGATCTGTGGCAGGCTGGAGCGGATCCCGGCGCTCTTCTGCTGGGCGTCTCCTTCGCGGCTGCGAACCGCATCGTGATGAACACCATCCACATCGTGCGTCCAGGTGCGTCGGACACAACTCGGATTGCTCCTGGCTTGGTGGTCCTGTCTTATCCCGAGAGAACTCGCCGGTGATGTTGCCTAACCCACGTTGCGGCTGACGGGGCGTGTGCGAGCGTCATCGTGTTGCGCCTTCGACTCCGGTGTGCGAGCGTCATTGAGATGCGCCCGAGAGGCGCCCCGCAGCAGAACGCCAGTCGTTAGGCGCACCCAACCAACCCACGTGCCCAAGAGCCGCATGGCATCCGTTGTCGTGAAGGGAATCAGGCGGGAGCTGACTCTCCTCGCAGCGGCAGATCTGCATCATCATGATCCGAACGTCCTGACGGATGCCGTTCGTCACTTCGCCCCGGACGTTGTCGTGTTCGCTGGCGACGGCTTAAGCAATTGTGTCGCGCGCGCAGGCCGTTCTTGGCTGCCCGACTTGGCGGAGCTTGCCTCAGTTGGCGTTCTTGCAGTGGCCGGCAATGCCGATGGGCGCGATGCCTTGGTTAAGTACGGCGGCGCGAAAGTGTACGACCTTGCGAGGCAGCCCGTCGACGTCGGACCCGTTCGCTTCATCGGCTTAGAGGGCGCCCCTCTGATCCGAGGCCTATTACCTGATGGGCTCGGCAACCCACTGTACAGTGAGCGTGACGCCTCTCATTACCTAAACCGATGCGTTCGCGAGCATCCCGGTCCCGTGGTTCTTGTCAGCCACGCGCCTCCGCGTGGACTTCTCGACCGCTCGATACGACTCGACCGCAATGTCGGCTCGATAGCTGTTCGCGAATTGATTGCTTCGCGATCAAACGACCTTCGGCTCATACTATCCGGGCATGTCCACTCTCAGGGCGGCCGATCGTGCACCGTTGACACCTGCACTGTCTACAATGTCGCGAGCTTTCAAGCGTACGAAGGAGTCGTCACCATTTGTTATCTGAGACTGAACCCTTTAGCCGCAGGTGTGCTGTTCGTAGAGCCAGCCAGCCCGTTTGGTGCGTCACTGCGGTGGACACGCATGGGGGAGCTGGGCTTTCTCTCGGGAATGCAGCGCCCCGTTGCGGAGAAGTTGATTGCAGGCGGCGTAACACGTCTCGACGAGCTTGCCAGTCTCTCTGGCGAGCACGTGGCCAAGCACATCGGTTGGGCACCGGCTAAGGCATCCGTTTGGTCGTTTCGCGCCCAGGCTGTCGTTCAACGTCGTCCGATTCCGGTTGGACCGCTCGGCATGCCGGACGCTCCTCGGTGGTACATCGATATCGAAACGGATCCATGGGGCGGCCGGGAGTGTGTTTGGGCAGTGGCACTCGCGTCACATGAAACCGGTGAGATAACTCAGTGGTATCTCACACACCGTTCGGGACATCGTGGAATGCTCCGCGCGATAGCCGTCGCGCTCAGCCAGCTACCGGAGCGGAAATTGATCGCCTATTCAGGGTCACGCTTCGACGAGCGAGTGCTTTCGGAGCACATGCGGCGCCATGGCATTGCTGTTCCGCCGGCGCTTGACACGGCAATCGACCTTCACCCGGCCATAGCACGCTCCGTCGCACTTCCGGGTACCGGTCAGCTGAAAGACGTGTTGCGAGCGTTTTCAATCGTTCACAGAGACGGCGACCTTGACGGCATGGAAGCGGCATCGCGCGCGATGAGCGCACTGCGGCGTAACCAACCTATCCCCCGGAGAGTCTTACGTTATAATCGCGAGGACGTGCGGACATTGCGAGCGCTGACGATCGCCGTGTCTGACTTGGTGGGGACGACCGCCCCATTGCCAAGACGCAGTCGGCCCTCGGGCGGTGCAGTGCGGAGGAGACAGGACGACCAGCGAGTTGTTGAGCTATTGACCAGTCACGGCCTGACGCTCGCGGCGCTTGCGAAGGCGAACCCTTGGATTCTCGGTCGAATGCAGAGCGGTCGACGGATTTCGTCTCTGGATGTCGAGGTGGCTATTCGCCGGCTCGGTACAGGTTCTCGTTGATGTGGCCGCTCGCGTGAGCCGTTCCGTGGCAACGCAGGGCGTGGCCCCTCGAGCCGCGCAGCTGAACTCAACTCGCTAGACCGCACCCACAGAAGGAGTCGAAACTGGATCGCATTCTTCCAATCGCCGTCATCGTAGGATTGGTCGGCATCGGGTTTGTGAGCATCCGCAACCGCCTCGGCTCGATACAAGAGCGCATGGTGTTTCTTGCGGAGTTCGCAGACCGCTTTAGTAGATATGTTCAAAGCGGAGGCCAGGACGATTCGCTCTACGTTGAGCTAACCCAGCGCATCGTTCGTATGCAGCGAGAGGTCGGCAGTCACGGCGTGGTGGCGCACTACCGTCCGCCGTTTGCCTCCGTCTCATACAATAGCTACCCCGTACTCCTCAACATGCTGCCCGAGTACCAGCGGTCGGCTAACGATTGGGCCCTTCGAAGCCAAGCGGTTCAGTACGCGAACGGCGTGCGCGACGTTCTATTGCGGTACTCCGGCAGTCTTGGCGAAGCTGAAGCCGACCTGCTGAAGGACCTTCACAATCCGCTCGCGTGGTTTCGCGACGGTGTTCGAATCGTCTTGGCGAGTCCATTCGACCTGCTTCGTTCCTTTGGTGTTCTGAGCTCGTCCGCCGCTTTCGCGATTACAGGCAGCGGTATTCTTCGCGTCGCAGCGGGCGTCGTGGCACTAATCACCCTCGGAGCAGCGATCGTTCAGATCCTGAGCGGCTGGGAGGCGAGCAGTGCTTTGGTGCAGAAAGTATTGCATTTGTAGTGGATGCGTGACCACCTTCTGTCGCTTCGAGGCCCATTCGCGCATATCATCGTCTGGAGCATGACGGAGGCTTTGGCAGATTGATGAGATCCGTGCATCCCACGAATCGATCGGGTGGTTGGAGGGCGAAGCGAGGATACCTTCAGCGCGCCCAGCGAGCGCTCAAGCTTGCCGAGGATCTTCGCGCCCCACTAACTGAAGCCGAAGGCCGACACGCAAGTGCGGTACAGGCGGGTGTCTCTTCGCCGTATGAGGAGGTGCGGATTCCGTTCCAAGATTTCCTAGACACACATATGCACGCGGAATCCGCGATCATGTTCGCCGCCCTGTCAATCGAGGCGTTCTTGAATCTCTATGGAGTCATGCGGCTCGAAGAGGACTTCTATGAAAGGCAGTTTGAACGTCTTGGGCCGCGTGCCAAGGTCGCGACGATCGTCGTTGCCTGCCTGTCGCGCGTCCTCGACGACTCTGACGAGCTACTTCAGATTGTCGGACGGATCGCTTCAGCACGGAACGACCTCGCCCACCCCAAAGCAAGGGAGATTCGCGACGGACGTGTTCTATCAGATCCGCCCCCGCCGTACGAACGCGCAAGACAGGCAGTGGCCGATGCGGAGCGCTTCTTCGCGCTCTTCGTCGGGCTTGATCCGGACGCTGAGTCTCTCGTGCGTAGCGCCTAACCGAGGGTTGGTGCCGACGTGGCGCCCGCCCGCATCATGATGTTGCGCCTTCGAGGCCGGCGTGCGAGCATCAGTGGGATGCGCCCGCGGGATGCCACGCGGCACAACCCGATTCGTTAGGCTACCACACCGTCCTGCGTGTGCACGGTGACGCACTCAGACTTTGTTCGTTATGAGGATTTGTCGGCGGGTGAGCTGCGTGCGCGGCTTCTCGGATTCGCAGGGGAATTCGTCCGCGACGCGCGCACGCTCCCCGGCATTACACGCATCGCGTTGCTCGGCTCCCTTCTGACGCCGAAAGACGATCCGAAAGACATTGATCTCGTCGTGACCGTTGCGGACGCGTGTGATCTTACGCCGCTTGCCAAGCTCGGCCGCCGCCTACAGGGTCGCGCCCAAGGCCTGAACCATGGCGCGGACGTATTCCTCGCATCACCAAGCGGCGCGTATCTTGGGCGCACCTGCCCTTGGCGCGAGTGTCGCCCGGGGATTCGCGCCGCGTGCGATGCCGATCACTGCGGGGCGCGACCGTTTCTTCACAACGATCGGCGCACCATCACCCTGCCCGGCTCCGTGATCGCATCGCCTCCGCTCGAACTCTACCCGACTGTGGTTGCACGGGTGGGCATCCCGCCAGACGTGGCGGCTTGGCTTGCCAGCAGCATCGGCGCGCTTGCGCCTAACCCAGCGTTGATGCTCCCTTCGTTCTAGGTACTGACAGCGGGATTCGATATATTGATGGCTCGGTTCCACACGGGAGTGACCGGATGATTTTCAGCATCGAGGTCGAGGAAGAAAGCGACGGCCGCTGGCTTGCGGAAGTCACCACGCTGCCCGGAGTGCTGTCCTACGGCGTGACGCGGACTGACGCGATGGCTCGCGTACAAGCTCTCGCGCTCCGGGCGCTCGCGGAGAAAATGGAGAACGGTGAGGCCGTTCCAGAACTCCTGAACGTCTCCTTTCAGGCCGCGTGAGCACTTGGGGCGCGGCGAAGTCCAGCCGAGTCCTCGCCGCCTTGCTCCGCGTCGGCTGGGTGGTGAAGCGCCAGTCGAGCAGTCACCGAACGTTGAGCCGAGAGGGCTGGCCAGACTACGTATTCGCGTTTCACGACGGCGAAGAGATCGGTCCTCGAATGCTGGCTCGCATCGCGAAACACACCGGTCTGGCGCCGAGCGATCTGTGAAGACGCAGCCTAACCGAGCGCTGACTCGTCCAGGTTGCCGACCTTCACTCCTGCAAACCGACCAAGAATCGAATGCATGTAGTCTTCTTGGCCCTCTCTCGTTCGAACCGCCCGACGTTGACGAACGCAGCGATTGGTGCGGCATCACCGGCACCGTCGCCGTCTCCGCGAAGCCGCCGAAATCAAGCTCGGGCTCGCGATCATTGCATGACGACGGAATGCACGGGCCGATGCCACCGAAGATCGCCGCGTTTGTTGAGAGATATTCGCGTGCGGCATCCTGACTCTGAGTTGAACCATTCGAATTATTTGCTCATGAGTGAGGCAAGAGGTTGACCAGCCAGTCTGACCCACAAGGTTCCACGACCGACCCGATTCGCGAGCTCCTCACCCGTTGGCGTGAGGACCCGTCGGGGACCTATCGCACCTGGTTCCTCTGGGAGGAACGGCTAAAGAACTTCCGCTCTATCCGGCGGGGCATCTCGGCGGTGGTCGCTGAGATCGAAGCGGACACGTTCGGCAATGTCTACAAGGGATCCTCGCTTGAGACGGTCGTCGGATCCATCGCGGAGCAGAGACAAATCTTCCGCGGTGCCGACCACGCCTTCCTCTGGAAGCCCAAACTGCGCATTCCCGACATCTACGAGAATCGCACGAACCAGCTCACGTTCGCGCGTTTCCTGCAGACCTGTGCCTGCTGTGCAGGCGAGGAAGAAAAGGTGATCGGCGCCATACGGGCGCTCGATCGCGCGGCGATCAAGGGCGTCGGGCCCGCGGCCGCCAATCTCCTCTACTTCCTTCACCCAACCGTCGTTCCGCCCTTCAATACCGCAATAGTGAACGGCTACAACGCCGTCACTGGTGCCAAGGTGAAGCTGGGCCGGTGGGACGAATACCTCGCGATGCGCCATGGGATCCTCGAGTTGAATGCGAAGTACCGCGATCTTCTGTCCAACGACCTCGGCGCAATCGCGGGCGCGCTGTTCGACGTTGGGTCGGGCAGGTATCCGCCGCCGCCACGCGAGCCGAATGACGCTGAGCTCGCCCGATGGAAGGAGGATCTCGCTCAGATCCGCGCTGACTCCGACCAAGCCAACCGTGCCATTCAAGCCGCCCACGACGAGGACCGCACGCACACCGAGATCCAGGGATGGCTGCGGGATCTCGGGCTGGCTCTGGGATTCCGAGTGTGGATCGCGAGCAACGACCGGAACCGAACCTACGGTGAAGGGCATCTGGCTGACGGGTGCCTGAGCCGCCTCCCCGAAGCGCTGGAAACCGCACCAGCCGTGGAGACGATTCGGTTGATCGACGTACTCTGGGTCGATCCGACAGCCGAGAAAGTAGCGGCCGCATTCGAGGTCGAACACACGACGTCGATCTACTCCGGGATCATACGCATGCTTGATCTTGCGCTCGGATTGGGCCAGGCCGGGCAATCCTTGTTCCTGGTCGCCCCCGATGTGCGCGAAGCTGACGTCCGCGATCAGTTGAAGCGTCCCGCCTTCAGTCGCGTGGTCGATCTCGATGTTCGATTCATCGCGTACGGGGAGTTGGCGAAGCACCGCGAGGCCATCGCCCGCTTCGGACAGGGCTTGAAGCCGATCGAGGCCATCGCCCGGAGGCTATCGTAAGAAAGGACGACGACCGGTTCATCCGGATTCGAGTTCTAGCGTCGCGGGCGAGCGGACGAATGGCCATCGTCCGGAATGTGGATCGCTCTGGCGTGGCCCAGCATTTTTCGCTATCTGTGATCATCGGTAGGCGCCCGCCTTCACCGGGGAGGATGCATGGTTCGGCTCGCTCGTGATCTCGATCGTCGCGACTTCATTCGCGTCGTGACCGCAGGCATGGCTCTGATGCCGACGCTCGGCATGTCCGGACTGACCCGGGTGGTGGGGCCCCGCCGCAGTCGCGTCGCCCTGGTGAGGACCAGTGACCGGAAGCTCGGCGTCACCGCGGCGCTCAAGCTGCTCGACCTCAAGCGCGTCGAGGGAAGGAAGGTCGTCATCAAGCCGAACTTCAACTCGGCGGACGACACCCCCGGATCGACCCACAACGACACGCTCTCCCAGCTCGTCACCGAGTTGCACGGCTTGAATGCGCGCGGCGTCACGCTGGGCGAGTCGAGTGGGCCGCCGCAGACGCGGGGCGTGATGGAAAAGAAGGGTACGTTCGACCTCGCCAGGGACTTCCGCTTCGAAGTCGTGGACTACGAACAGATCACCGACAACGACTGGGTGACGTTCCCCGCCGCCGGCACGCACTGGCCACAGGGGTTCACGCTCCCCCGCCTGGTGGTGGACGCCGATTACAATGTGTCGACGTGCTGCCTGAAGACGCACGGATTCGGCGGCGTGTTCACCATGTCGCTCAAGCTGTCGGTGGGACTGACGCCCAAGTCGATTCGACGGACCATGCACGCGTCGCCCGACATGCGCCGGATGATTGCCGAGCTCAACACCGGCTACAAGCCGGACCTCATCGTGCTCGATGGGGTGGCGGCATTCACCGACGGAGGGCCGTCGCGCGGCGAGCTGAAGGCGGGCAACGTGATGATCGCCGGCGACGATCGCGTGGCGGTGGACGCCGTTGGGGTGGCGATGCTCAAGTCGCTCGGCGCGAACCAGGCCATCATGGGCCGCAAGATCTTCGAGCAGGAGCAGATTGCCCGCGCGGTGGACCTCAACCTTGGCGTGGCCAGCGCCGATGCGATCGACATCGTGACGGGTGATGCCGAGAGCAAGGCGTTGGCCGACACGTTGAGGGGGATCCTGGCGCAGGGGTAGCGCGCGCGTTACGCCGCTCTTGATGTCGGCCTCGGTCTGCCCTGAGCCACTCGCGCAGTTCATCGTCCCTCCACAAACGCGCGAATGACGACTCGCTGCGCCGGCGTGAGCGTGTACCCGTCGCTCTCCGACCACAAGGCGTAGACGTAGACCCGCGCCACCGGCGTGCCGACGAGAAGATGCAGCGCCTTGTCCAGGTCAACCGCGTCCGCTTTCTGCCCGATCTCCGTGAACCAGATCGCGCGTGTGCCGGCCGAGGCCCGCGCATCGGCCAATGTACCCGCAATCGCGCCCGAGAGCGGCTCTCCGTAGCAATGCACCGCAAGCGGGGCCTTGGACGGCACCATTTTCGCCGTGAACGCCTGCATCCACGCACGCGGAGTGCCGTGGCCCAAGCCGGGAGAGACGTCGGTCAACCTCGCGGCCACCGCGGCAGTGGTTGGGGCGACGTGCGGCCAGTCCGGCTCGTTGCCGTACTGCCACTTGACGCCGGGCCAGCGGATGCGATCCGTCCGGCGATTCTCGCTCGTGCGATACGAGACCACGAGCACGTCGAAGCCTTCCGCGCGGGCGCGGTCGATCCACTGGGCCCCGTCGCCATTCGCGTAGAGCGAGAGCCGCACGAAGGTCACCCGCATCGCGCGGAGTGCCCGTACGTCCATGTCGTTCAGGCGGTGACACACGAGCCCGACGAGTGGCCGATGCGGAGGCGGAGGGGGGTCGCCATGCCTGGGGAGGGCGCCCTGCGTGGCATCGGTGCGTGCCTGGTGATTCGGTGCGAATGCGGATATCGCAACGACGATGAGACCAAGTGCCGCGACCGACGCCGCTATCACGGGGCGCCGTGAAAACCGGACTAGCACGCCGCCACCGCCGCACCGAAGATGTCAGTTATTCTGGTCACCGGCGCTCGCCTGTCCACCTACCCAACCTGTTTGGAGTTGGGGCTGTAGGCGACCCCACACAATTCCGTTAGATTGGGATTCGTGGACATCGTCCCGCGCACAAGCGATACACGTGATATCGTATTCGCAGTTTTCCCTCGGTCGTAAGGCGAGTAGCGCGCACGCTTCCGGCACGCGGTATGTGGTGTGCGCGCTCGTTGTTGCGCTAATCATCTCCAGCTCAATGGTTGCAGGGGAGAGGGCAGCAATCCAATAGCACCAGGGCCGGTTCCGGTCGCGAGTGTCGCCATCGCGCGCCTTGC
>Ga0207932_1000008_pt1 | contig 63845 bp, 50 predicted proteins | sample NGESurdeep092012_FD_184480 | JGI IMG/M metagenome (GOLD analysis project Ga0207932, IMG submission 184480) | Arctic peat soil microbial communities from Barrow, Alaska - NGEE Surface sample 415-2 deep-092012 (SPAdes) | ecosystem: Environmental > Terrestrial > Soil > Wetlands > Peat ...
CCGTTTTCTCTCCGCCATCACCCTCGCGGCGCTCGTGGGCCTCCTCCCCGGCGCCCGAGCCGACGAACCGCCCCTGCGCGAGAAGCCGCCCGAGCCCGACGCGCCCCGCCCGTTCCGGCTCTCGACTCCCACGCGCTTCACGCTTCCGAACGGGCTCAAGGTCACGATGGTCCCGTACGGCTCCGTCCCGAAGGCGCTCGTGCGGCTCACCGTGCGGTCGGGCAACGTGAACGAATCCGAGAAGCAGGTCTGGCTCTCCGATCTCACCGGCGACCTCCTCCTGGAGGGCACGAAGACGCGGAGCGCGACCCGCATCGCGCAGGACGCCGCGGCAATGGGTGGCGAGGTCGCCGTCAACACGGGCGAAGACGCCACCTCGATCGGCGGCGAGGTCCTCTCCGAGTTCGCGTCGAGCATGGTCGCGCTCGTGGCTGATGTCGCCCAGAACCCAGCGTTCCCGGCATCCCAGCTCGCCCGTCTCAAGGCGAATCAGGCGCGCCGCCTCTCGCTCGCGAAGAGCGAGCCCGGTCAAATGGCGACGGAGGCGTTTCGCGCGGCCGTTTACCCCGGTCATCCCTACGGCCGAATCTTCCCGAAACCCGAGGAGCTGCAGGCGCTCACGCTCGACGACGCGAAGGCGTTCTACGCGGCGAACATCGGCGCCGATCGGGCGACGCTCTTCGTCGTCGGAGTCTTCGACGCGAAAGCGACGGAGGCCGCGATCCGGACCGCCTTCGCAAACTGGCGCAAGGCCACGTCGGCCATCCCCGCCCCGCCCGCCGCGTCCCAGAAACGCAAGTTCGTCGTCGTGGATCGGCCCGGCGCCTCGCAGTCGACGATCCAGCTCGGCCTCCTCGTCATCGATCCGACGAGCCCCGACTACACGTCGCTCCTCGTGACGAATGCGCTCCTCGGCGGTTCCTTCGGCTCGCGCATCACGAGCAACATCCGCGAGCAGAAAGGCTATACGTACTCGCCCAACAGCTCCGTGTCTTCACGACGCAAGACGGCGACCTGGGCGGAGACGGCCGACGTGACGACGAACGTCACAGGCCCCTCCCTGAAGGAGATCTTCGGGGAGATAGACCGCCTGCGGGCCGAGCCGCCCTCGTCGGCGGAGCTCAAGGGGATTCAGAACTACCTGGCGGGCGTGTTCGTCCTCCAGAACTCCTCGCGCACCGGAATCGTGAATCAGCTCTTTTTCCTGGAGCTCCACGGCCTTCCGGACTCGTACTTGACGGGCTTCCCGACGCGCGTCCATGCGGTCACGCCCGAGGAGGTCACGCGTATCGCGAAGACCTACATCAAGCCCGACGAGATGACGCTCGTCGTCGTCGGCGACCGCAAGGTGATCGACGAGCAGCTCAAGCCCTACCAGCCACCCGCGGCCCCTTGAGGGCGGTGGAACCTCCGCGCGGCCTTAGCGCCCGGTGAACTTCGCCGGGCGCTTCTCGAGGAAGGCGCCAACCCCTTCCTTCATGTCCTCCGTGGCCACGCAGAGTCCGAAAAGTGTCGCCTCATGTTCTTCGGCGGCGGCAAAAGGCATTTCGAGGCCCGCGTTCACCGCGTCCAGCACGTAGCGAATCGCGACCGGGGCCTTCGAGAGGATCTTCTTCAGGATCTCCCGACTCGCCGGCAGAAGGTCGGTGGGCTCGACGACGCGATTCGCGAGCCCGATGCGGAAGGCCTCGTCGGCCGAGACCATGTCGCCCGTCAGAAGCATTTCGAGCGCCCGGCCCTTCCCCACGAGACGCGGCAGCCTCTGGCTCCCGCCGTAGCCCGGAATGATGCCGAGATTCACCTCGGGCTGGCCGAATTTCGCGTTCTTCGACGCGACGCGCAGCGTGCAGGCAAGCGCCACCTCGCAGCCGCCGCCGAGCGCGAAGCCGTTCACGGCCGCGATCACCGGCTTGCCGAGAGTTTCGATCGTGTCCAGGAGCGCCTGTCCCCTTCGCGCGAAAGCGCGGGCCGAGACGGGCGTGAATGTCCGGAAGATCGTGATGTCGGCGCCCGCGATGAACGCCTTTTCGCCCGCGCCGGTCAGGATCACGCCGCCGACGGCGTCGTCGCCCCGCGCGCTCTCGAAGGCGGCGGCAAGTCCCTCCATCACCTCCGGGTTGAGCGCGTTGAGCTTGTCGGGCCGGTTGACCGTGACCGTGAGAATGCGGTCGGAGATCTCGGTGAGAACGACGGACATCGTGGGCACCTCTTTCACGCGAACGGGTTTTCGTCCGCGCTCGGCCCGTACATGCCGGGCACGGGCACGTCGAGGAGGCGGAGATAGACGGAGAGCTGGCCGCGGTGATGTACCGAGTGGTTGAGGATCATGGTCCGCACGACGGCGAGACGCGGCATGGAGAAGACGGGCTTTCCCTTCATGGAGAGCGTCCAAAGCCCCATCGCCCGGGCGTCGTCGATCGCGTTCAAGGCCGCTTTCGCGTCCGCGATGGTCTTGTCGAAGAGGGCGAGGAGGCCGACCGTGGTCGGGGGTGGGAACGGGACGTCGACCGAGTTCACGCCGATGTCGAAGCCGTCCTCCTTGAGCGAGCTCGCCCAGCTCGGAATCGTCGCGACGTGCGTCGCGAGCTTCCCGAGCGTCATCGATTTCGGATGCGGTGCCCACTCATTCTTTCCTTCCGGCACGCGCTCCAGCATCTTCCGGGTCGAAGATGCCTCGCGGTCGAGCTCCATGATGTAGGGTTCGATCAGCCTCATTTCCGGTTTCCTTTCTCGTCGTATTCGAAGAATCCCCGTCCGCTCTTTCTCCCGTAGCGGCCCGCCAGCACCATGCGCTTGAGGAGAGGCGGCGGCGCGAACCGCGCCTCGCGGTACTCGGCGAACATGATCTCCGCGATCGCGTACACCGTGTCGAGCCCGACGTAGTCGAGCAGCTCGAACGGGCCCATGGGATGGGCGCAGCCCAGCTTCATTCCCGTGTCGATGTCCTCGAGCGAGCCCACCCCCTGCTCGTGGGCGCGGATCGCGTCGAGGAGGAACGGCACGAGCAGCCGGTTCACCACGAATCCGGAGTTGTCACGAGCCGCGATGGGCGCCTTGCCGAGCGCGCGCGCGAATTCCGTGACGCGCGCGATCGTGTCGTCGGAGGTCTCGATCGCCCGGACCACCTCCACGAGCTTCATGACGGGAACCGGGTTGAAGAAGTGCAGCCCGGCAAAGCGATCGGGCCGCTTCGTCCCGGCCGCTATTTCCGCGATCGTGAGCGACGACGTGTTCGAGCAGAAGATCGTCTCCGGCCCGCAGATCCCGTCGAGCGCGCGATAGACCTCGCGCTTCGCCTCGAGATTCTCGACGATGGCCTCGATGACGAGATCGGAGGAAGAGATTTCTTCGAGTGAAGAAGAGAATCGCAGCCGCCCGCGGATCTCATCGCCTGTCTTGGCGTCCAGCTTGCCGCGTTCGATTGCCTTCGAAAGTGACTGCTCGATGCGGCGGCGGCCCGCGGCGAGCGCCTTCTCGTCGACCTCACGAACGACGACGTCGAACCCCGCCTTCGCGCACACCTCGGCGATTCCCGACCCCATGAGGCCGGCGCCAATCACGCCGACCTTTCGGATCCCGTTCACGAGAGCGCCTCCACGACCAGCGCGATCCCCTGGCCGCCGCCGATGCAGGCCGACGCGATGCCCCAGCGCTTGCCGCGGCGGCGCAGCTCCTTGAGAAGTGTGAGCGTCAGCCGCGCGCCGCTCGCCCCCAGCGGGTGGCCGAGGGCGATCGCACCGCCGTTCACGTTCAGTTTCGCGCGATCCACGCCGAGCTCCTTCACGACGCCGAGGATCTGCCCCGCGAACGCCTCGTTGATCTCGACGAGATCCATCTCCGAGAGCGACTTCCCCGCCTTCGCGAGGGCCGCGCGGCAGGCCGAGACCGGCCCGAGGCCCATCTCGGCGGGATCGCAGCCCGTGACCGCTTCGGACACGAGGCGCCCGAGCGGGACGATTCCCTTCGCGCGGGCCCTCTCCTCCGTCGTGACGACCGCGGCCACGGCTCCGTCCACGATGCCCGACGCGTTGCCCGCCGTCACCATCCCGTCTTTCCCGAAAGCGGGCGACAGCTTCGCGAGACCCTCCAGCGTCGAGTCCGGAGTCAGGTGGTCGTCTTCCGTCACGGAGACGGTCTTGCGGCCCCTCTTCGCGTCGACGGGGACGATCTCTTGCGCGAGTCGTCCTTCCGCCCGGGCGGCGGCGGCCTTCTGCTGGCTCTCGAGGGCGAACGCGTCCTGCTCCGCGCGCGTGATTCCGAGGCGGCGCGCGATGTTGTCCGAGGTCTGCGCCATCGCGATGCCCGGAACCGTGTCGAAGAGACCGCTCAGGAGCGCGTCCTCGAGCTTGCCCTGCCCGAGCCGAAGCCCGGTGCGCGCGCCGCGGACCACGAAGGGCGACTGGCTCATGTTCTCGGTGCCTCCCGCGAGGACGGCGTCCGTCTCCCCGAGCAGAATGCGGTGCTTCGCCTGGATGATCGCCTCGAAGCCGGAGCCGCAGAGGCGATTCACCGTGAGCGCGGGGACTTCCTTCGGCACCCCCGACCGGAGGCCAACGTGGCGGGCGAGATAGATCGCGTCGGGAGAGGTCTGGAGCACGTTACCGAAGATCACGTGCCCGATCTCCCCGGGTTCGAAGCGCGCGCGCCGCAGCGCTTCCTGGGAAGCGGCAACGGCGAGGTCGGTGGCGGTCATGTCCGCGAAGAGGCCGTTGAAATCGGCCATCGGCGTGCGGACTCCTTCGGCAAAGACGATCGTGGTGGTCATGGCTTTTCCAATGCCTCCTGCGCGGCCGCGAGGCGGATCCGGAACGGCTCGAGCGTCTTCATGTTCGCGCGGACGAAATCGGGCTCTCTGAGCTTCGACTCCCGGCGCACCCGTTCGGCTTCCGCCTCGAACTGGGCCGTCTGTTCGGCAAGCAGTTTTTGGGACCCCTCGTCCGCCGCGTCTGCCCGCCGGGCCTTCAGGTCGCCCAGGGTTTTCTCGAGCAGCGCCAGGGCCGACGCGTTGAGCCGCGCGGTCATCGCGACGGCGTCGGCTTCGAGCACGCGCTCTTTCACCCAGAGGAACTCCTCCACGTTCACGCCGCGGGCGCGCGCAGCGGCCACGTCGGCGGGCACCGTCGTGAGCGGATCGCCCGCCGGAGTGGGCCGGGCTCCGCGGAGGTCCAGGCGCACACGGTCCAGGATCGAGAGGTACGTCCCCACCTGAGCCGCCGTCACCCGGCCGTCGGCCGGAGGCCGGTACACGTCGCGCGTCTCGGCCCGGGAGAGCGGCGCGCTCGTGGGAATCCCCGGTCCGGTGTCCGGCGAGCCGCAGCCCACGCACACGGTCGCGAGGACCGCCACGACCCTGGAAAGGTGGCACCGCATCCCCGAATGATAGCCGCGTGGTACGATTTTTTGGTTCCATGCTGACGCAAGTCGGGAAGTACCAGATCGTCGAGAAGATCGGCGTGGGCGGGTTTGGCACCGTCTACAAGGGGCGGGATCCGTTCATCAAACGAAACGTCGCGATCAAGACCTGCCAGAGCGACGAAGAGGAGATCAAGAAGCGCTTCTTTCGCGAGGCCGAGTTCGCGGGCAACCTCCATCACCGCAACGTCACGACGATCTACGACTTCGGCGTCACCGACGACGGCACGCCCTACATCGTCCAGGAGTTCCTGACCGGCGATGACCTCGACAAGGCGATCAAGAAGAAGGAGCCGCTCACGCTCGCGCGCAAGCTCCAGATCCTGATCGACGTGTGCGACGGGCTCGGCTACGCGCATACGAGCGGCATCATCCACCGCGACATCAAGCCCTCGAACATCCGTATTCTCGAGGACGGAACCGTCAAGATCATGGATTTCGGCATCGCGAAGTCCCTGGTCTCGCAGTCGACGCTCACGCAGACCGGCATCACGCTGGGCACGGCGTCCTACCTCGCTCCGGAGCAGATCCGCGGCGAGGATCTCGACCCGCGAACGGACATTTTCTCGCTCGGCGTTGTCGCCTACGAGATCGTGACCGGGCAGAAGCCCTTCACGGGCGACCACATTTCCACGGTCCTCTACAAGATCATGAACGAGATGCCCGCGCCGCCGAGCTCGCTCGATCCGGCGCTGTCCCGCGGCCTCGACGCCATGGTCCTCAAGGCTCTCGAAAAGGACCGCACGAAGCGCTTCGCGTCCTGCGCCGAAATGCGCGCCGAGTGCCAGACGCTTCTCCAGACCGTCCCGGACGGGCCCGCGTTCCATATGCCGGTCGAAAGGGACATGGACAAGACGCTCGCGACGCCGTCCGCCGGATTTCAGGTCTCGACCTCCGTTTCGCTCGGCGCGACCCCGACGGCCAGGGCCTCCCGCGTCCTCGATACGCCCCTCGGTCCGCCCGCGACCGCCCGGGCGACGGCCGGCGGCCTCGCGGACGTCCACCTCCGCACGGACGGCAGTTTGGCAGGCCACCAAACCGCGCGCGAAGAGGGCGGATCGGCCCTGAAGGTGTTCCTCGCCGCGATCGTGCTCGTGGTGGTGGCGGGGGGTACCTGGTTCGTCGCCCAGAGCAAGCGCTCCGTTGCTCCCGTGACGCCCACTCCCGTTCCGGCGCCGGCGCCCTCCACGACGAGCTCCGAGCCGGCGACCGTCCCTCCCGCGACGGCCGCTCCGGCGGTCTCGGCCGCGCCCGCTCCCCCTCCGGCAGCCGCGCCGAAGGCCGCGCCCGTCAAGGTGAAGGAAGTCGCCACGACAGCACCCGTCACGTTCAAGTCGAACATCTACGCCGAGCTCTACATCAACGGAAAGCGCCAGAGCGCCAACCTCCCGAGGGCGACCACCATCACCCTCAAGCCGGGGCGGTATTCCGCCGTTTTCGATGCGCCGGGGTTCATGAAGATCACGAAGGAATTCGAGGTCTCCGGGGCCGGGCCCAAGGCCATGACCGTGCCCGGCGAGTTTCCGGGGCGCGGCATCGTCACGTTCACCGTGCTTCCGGCAAGGGCGGAGATCCGCCTGGACGGCGTCCTGTTCGGCGCCTCGACGGGCGGACCCATGAAGAAGACGCTCCGCGCAGGCCCCCACGAGATCAGCGTGAGCCTCGCCGGCTACAAGACCTTCACGAGGACGGTCGACGTCGCCGAAGACGACTCGTTCGCGATCCCCCGTATCGAGTTGAAGAAGGAATAGCTAGAATCTCGCTAGTGAAGCGAGTCCTCCTCTTCTCTCTTGCGTCCTGTCTCGCGGCACTCTTCCTCCTCGCCGCGTCCGCCCGCGCGCAGGAAGGCTCGGAATCGCTCGAAAAAGAGGCGCGAAAGGCCGTCAATGCCGGCCAGTTCCGCAAGGCCGCGCTCAAGTTCGAGAGCGCGGCTTCCGCCGCCGGCGATCCGCAGCGCCGCTCGCGCATGCTCGTGCAAGCCGGCTGGGCGCACTTCAACGACGGAAAGAAGTCCGACGCGCAGGATGCGCTCCGCCGCGCGTTTACGGGCAGCCCCGATCTCGAGATCGTGGCCGACTTTTTCTCGCCCGAATTCGTGAAGCTCGCCGCCGATGTCCGCCGCGAGGCCGTCGTCGCAGTGCCGCCGCCCGCGGCCGACATCGGAGAATTGAAGCGCGTCGCGAAGGAGAAGCTCGCGGACGGCAACACCGAAGACGTCATTCATGACCTCCTCTACAACGTGCCGCGCGAAAAGCTCGATGCCGAAGCGATCGATCTCCTCGCCCAGGCGTACGAGAGGCAGGGCAAGTTCACCGAGGCCGCGAAGATTCGCGCCTCGGGGCCCGACGCCCCCAAGGCTCCTCCCACAACGCCCACCGGTCCCCGGCCGCCGGCCGTGCCTTCTCAGACTCTGGTACCCACCACGGACTACCTCGCTCTCGGCCGAGCGGCCCTCTCGCGCGGCGACGCCCTGAACGCGCAGTCGGCCGCAAACCGGGTCCTCGAGATCGACCCGCAGTCGAGCGACGCCTACCGCCTCCTCGGAAACGCCTACGCCCTGCGGGGCGAACGAGCCATCGCGAAAGCCAATCTCGAGCAATCGCTCCTGAAGAACGAGAAGAACGAGGGAACGCTCCTCGACCTCTACGAACTTTCGATGGGCGACAAGAACTGGGATGGCGCGCTCGACGCGCTCCGGCGGGCGACCGAAGTGAATCCCGAGAACGGAGCGAAGCTCCTTGTCCTCGGACGCAAGGCCCGCGCGGACGGGGACCTAGTCCACGCGCGACAGGTCTTCGCGACGGCTGCCGTAGCGTCGCCGAAGGACGTCTCCGTCCTGACCGAATACGCGAGCCTTCTCCTCCAGGCGAAGGACCTCGACGCCGCCCTCGAACCCCTCATGAAGGCCGCCGCCGTCGAGCCGGACCGCGAGATCGTGCGCGCGAACCTCGCGTCGACTCTCCGCCGGAAAGGCCTCTGGAAGGATGCCGAGAAGGAATACCGCGAGGCCATTCGCGCGGACCCCGACTACGCCCCCGCCCTGCGCGGCCTCGGCACGCTTCTCCTGGAGCGCGGGCAGGCCGAGCAGGCCATCGAGCCGCTCAAGAAGGCCGTTCTTCGCGACCCGACGAACGCCGAGAGCGCATGGGCGCTCGCGCGGGCGCAGCGCCAGACGGGCGCACTGAAGGACGCCGCCGAGAGCCTCTCCGCGTCCGCCGCCCTCGACAAGGCGCCGCTCGACGACGAGGCCGGGGCCGTGGCCTACGAACGCGGACGTTATGAGGAGGCCGTCGGATTCTTCGACCGCGCGCTCGCGAAGGAGCCGGGCTCCGCCGTTTTCAAGGCAAACCGCGAGAAGGCGGCGGCGGCGGCGGCGTTCCTCAAGGGGTCGGGGATCAGCGTTCCGGAGAAGTAGAAGCCGTCAGTCCCCGACGGAAGGCGCCTCTTCGCCGTCCCGCATGACCGTCAAAAGGTCCGCGAGGATGCGCGCGGTCGCGCCCCAGATCGCGTGGCCCTTGTAGTGGTAGACGAGCGTCATCACGTCCTTGCCCTTCCACTTCACCGGCCGCTCCTCGACCACCATGGGATCGAGGAGATAGGCGAGCGGCACCTCGATGATCGACTCGACCTCGCCCGGCCGAGGCGCGAACGTGACCGGGTACGGGATCGCCCCGACGAACGGCGCGACCTCGAACTCGGTAACCGTGACGAGGCGCGGCAGGGCTCCCAGATTCCTCACGCCCTTTCGCGGAACTCCAATCTCTTCCTCGGTCTCCCGAACCGCCGTCTCCCAAAGGTTTGCGTCGGCCGCGTGCTTGCCGCCGCCCGGGAACGAGATCTGGCCCTTGTGGTGCTCGACCATCTCCGTCCGCTTCGTGAAGAGCGTCCAGAGCGCCTTCTCGCGCACGTAGAGAGGGATCAGGACGGCCGCCGGGCGCAGCGGAACCGTGCCCGCGCCCGGGGGCCGCTCGGAGACGAGCGGCCGCGCCGGCCAGCTTCGGCCGAGGCGCTGCCTCAGATCCAACATCCAGGGGCTGTAGGCCCCGTTTTCCAACTCCGTCATGACCCCGCTTCGGACGTGCCGAAACCCTGCCGGTCGGTCGCGGCCTTCTCGCCCCTCTTCACGAAGGTCTGGAGGTACGCCTCGATGAAGCCGTCGAGGTCGCCGTCCAGGACGCGGTCCACGTCCCCGACCTCGTAGTTCGTGCGGTGGTCCTTGATGAGCCGGTAGGGGGCGAGCACGTACGAGCGGATCTGCGATCCGAAGCCGATCTCCATCTTCGTGCCCGCGCGGACGGCGTCTTTCGCGAGGCGTTCCTCGACGGCGCGCTGGTAGAGGCGCGACCTCAGGACTTTCATCGCCGAGTCCTTGTTCTTGTGCTGCGAGCGCTCGTTCTGGCACTGCGCGACGAGCCCGGTCGGCAGGTGCGTGATGCGGATCGCCGACTCGGTCTTGTTCACGTGCTGTCCACCCTTGCCGCCGGCCCGGAAGGTGTCGATCCGGAGGTCCTTGTCGTTGATCTCGACGTCGATCGTGTCGTCGATCTCCGGCGAGACGTAGACGGCCGCGAAGGACGTGTGGCGCCGGGCCGCGGCGTCGAAAGGCGAGATGCGCACGAGGCGGTGCACGCCGCGCTCGGCCTTCATGTGTCCGTAGGCGTATTCCCCCTCGAAGCGCAGCGTCGCGGTCTTGATGCCCGCGTCCTCGGCGTACGTCACCTCGAGAACGTCCGTCTTCCATCCGCGGCGCTCGCCGAAGCGGAGATACATCCTCATGAGCATGTCGGCCCAGTCCTGAGCCTCGGTCCCGCCCGCGCCCGCGTGGATCTCGACGAGCGCGGGCAGCGGATCCTCGTCATGCGTGAGTTTGAACGTGAGCTCCTTGCGGCGCGCCCAGGGCGCGATCGTGGCAAGCGCCGTGTCGGCATCCGCCTCGACTTTCTCGCCCGCGCGAAGGAACTCGCCGAGGATCTCGAGCTCCTCCTGCCGCTCCTTGAGATCCTTGTCGTCCGCGAGCACGCGCTCGGCGCGCTTCAGCTTGCGGAGCGTCTCCTGCGCCTCGAGGGCGTTCGTCCAGAAGGCGGGATCACCGGTCGTCCGTTCGAGCTCTTCCTTCTCTTTCGCGGCTTTGCGGACGTCAAAGATAGCCCCGGAGGGCGCTCACGGACGACGCGAGCTCGAGCAGGCGCTCAATGCGTTCTTCGTTCACGTGGAACTTCCTCCTGGGCGTTTCCGGGGCTCGAGAACCCGCGCGCGGAGGATACCGGCCAGAAGCCCTGCCGTGCAAACCCACGCGACGGCGTCGCCCGCGGCAACCGCGGGCGGCGGCGCCGACGGGCGCTCGAGCGGCACCGAGAAGGCGCCCTTGACGTCGGGATCGAGCGTCACGAGGACGCGGCCCGTCGCGTCCACGGCGCCGCTGATCCCGGTGATCGCCGCGCGGACGAGCGGGCGGCCCGTCTCGATCGCGCGCACGACGGCCCCCTGAAAGTGTTGTCGTTGCGCCCCCGCGCGCCCGTACCACGCGTCGTTCGTGAGCGTGAAGAGGACATCCGCGCCCGCTCGGGTTTCGTCGCGCGCGATCCATGGGAAGAGGACTTCGTAACACACCGCGCCGCCCAGCCTCCAGGACCCGAGAGAGAGCACCGTCGTGCCGCTTCCGGGCGTGAAGGCCGAGGGAACGGCGCGGCTGATGGGCCGGATCTTCCGGAGAAGCCCGGCGAGCGGCACGTATTCGCCGAAGGGCACGAGGCGCTGCTTGAAATAGGGCGGGCGTAGGGCGCCGTCCTTCGTCACGAGGACCGCGGCGTTGTAGAACGCCGCGTCGGGATCGTCCGGGGCATCGGACCAGACCGTGCTCAGAAGGATCGCGATGTCGAGCTCCCGGCAGAGCGCGATGACCCTCTGGCGGTAGGCCTCGGAAAACGACCACGCGTAAGGCGACGCGCTCTCCGGCCACAGAACGAGGACGGGCCTGTCGTGCCGGCAGAGCCTTCGCGTCTGATCCTCGAGGTCGACGAAGAGGCGCTCGGCGGTTCCGGACTCCCAGCGAAGATCCTGCCTGACGTTCGACTGGATGACGCCGACCACGAGGAACTCTCCCGCCGGATGCGGTCGGCGCGGCCCGGCCGCCGCCGCGAAAACGCCCGCGAGAGACGCGCCGACGAGCCACCCGAGCCGCAGGTTCCGGGCGGGGCGCGTGAGCGCGACGTACAGGGCGGCATTCAAGGACGCCACGAGGAGCGACGTCAAGAAGACGCCGCCGAGGGCCGTCGTGCCCATCAGCTGCGGGACGTCCGCGAGCGGGTTCGCGAGGAGCGCCCACGGGAAGCCGCCGAAGATGTACACATACGTGCGGAAGAGCTCCTGAGAGGCCCACGAGGCGCCGAATGTCGCCACGAGGCCGGCGGCCGACCGGGGAGCGACCCAGGCGTAAAGGAGACCCATCACCGCGAAAGGCACCGCGCAGATCGCCGCCGCCGCCGCAAGCGCGAGTCCGGCGACGGGCCACGCCACGCCGCCGAACCGGTAGACCGTATAGGCGATCCACGGGATCGTCAGCGTCCAGAACACGAGACCGAAAACGTACCCGAGGAATGCCGCCTGCTTCGGCCGCGCGCCGTCGAGCGCCGCAATCAGCGGGATCAATGCGACGGGCAGAAGAGGAAGTATCGAGAAGTTCGGAAAACACAGCGCCAGGAGGACGCCGCCGAAGCAGGCCCAGAGCAGTCGGGATAATTTCTTAGAAGGTAAGAGGGGCAGCATCTTTCTTCGGCGCGAACTCTTCCGCCCGGTAGCTCGAGCGGACGAACGGGCCGGAGAAGACGGCCGAAAAGCCCAGCTCCATCCCCCGCGCCTCGAGCGACGCAAAGCGCTCGGGCGTCGCGTACTCCACGACCGGTAGATTCCAGGCGGACGGCCGCAGGTACTGCCCGACCGTGACGACGTCGACTCCGGCGGCGCGCAGCGCGCGGAACACGTCGACGACCTCTTCGTCTTCTTCCCCGAGGCCCAGCATGAGGCCCGACTTCGTCGTCATCGCGGGATGCCGTTCCTTCACGCGGGCGAGGAGGTCCAGGGACCTGCGAAAAACGGACTTCGGGCGCACGGCGTCGTAGAGGCGGGGAACGGTCTCCACGTTGTGGTTGTAGACGTCGGGGCCGGAATCGGCCACGCGGTCGATCTGGAGGGCGTTGCCCTGGAAGTCGGGCGTCAGCGCCTCGACCGTGCGCGCGCCGTCGTCTTCCTTCAGCGCCCGAACGACGGCCGCCCAGTGCGCCGAGCCCCCGTCCGCGAGGTCGTCGCGATCGACAGACGTGACGACGATGTGCCGGATTCCCATTTCGTTGGCGGCCCGCACGAGCCGCGCGGGCTCCTCCGGGTCGAGGGAAGCGGGACGCCCGGACGTGATGTGGCAGAAGCCGCAGGCGCGGGTGCAGACGTCGCCCGCGATGAGGAACGTGGCCGTCCTCCGCTCGAAGCACTCCGTCCGGTTCGGGCAGCGCGCCTCCTCGCAGACTGTCGAGAGGCTTCCGCGCCGCATGCGCGACTTCATCTCGTGGAGGTCGAGGAGACGAAGCTTCTTCTCCCGGATCCACGGGGGCAGGCGGGGCTCGCCGCGGACGGGGAGAGAACGGAGCCGATGGCTCAAGGCACAACCAGGGGTCTGTTCTTGATCTGCTTGTCGGTGGTCTTGATCTTCTTCGCCGCCGCCTCCGCCTTCGCGCGGTCCTTGAACGGGCCCACGCGCACGCGGAACCAGCCGTCCTTGCCGGGCACGGCCGAGACGTCCGCCGCGAAACCTTCGTCCTTGAGACGTTTCCTGAGGTCGTCCGCGGCGGGCGCCTTCTTCGTCGCGAGCACCTGCACGTAGAACGGGCCCTTCGGGGCGTCCTTCTGATGCGCGAGGGGAGCGGCCGTCGGAACGGGAGGCGGCGGGGTGGGAACCGGCGTCGGCACGGGCACCGGCGTCGCCGCCGCCGCGGCAGCCTCCTTCAGGGCCGCCCGCTTCTCGGCGGCGAAGCCGAGCGCCTCTTCGGCGGGCCTCTCGACGGAGCTCCCGGATTTCCGGGTCTCGCGAGGGCCGTCCGACGGTGCGAGCGTCGGCACCGGTAGGTCCGAAACGTTCGCCAGCGTCGCGACCGCGCCCGGGCCCTTTCGCGCCGCGGCGCCCGTTTTCATCCCGAAGAAGAAAGCCAGCGCGAGCGCCGCGAGGAGAAGAAAGAAGAAGAGTCCGGCCTGCCGGCCCGTGACCGAAATCTGATAGTGGACGGGCGGCCTCGCCGGCCGGTCCGACCGATCCTCGGGGCCCTCCGAAAGTCCAAGCGCGGTCATCCTTGCTTCTCGCCCTTCTTGAGAAAGGCCGAGATCAGGTCCATCGGCAACGGAAAGATGATCGTGGAGTTCTTCTCGGTCGCGATCTCCGTCAGCGTCTGCAGGTAGCGGAGCTGAAGCGTCGCGGGCTCGCGCCCGATGATCTCCGCGGCCTCGGAAAGCTGCTTGCTGGCCTCGAACTCTCCGGAGGCGTGGATGATCTTCGCGCGCTTTTCGCGCTCGGCTTCGGCCTGCTTCGCCATCGCGCGCTGCATCTCGATCGGCAGGTCGACGGCCTTCAGCTCCACCATCGTGACCTTGATGCCCCAGGGATCCGTGTGCTTGTCGAGGATCTCCTGCAGGCTCTCGTTCAGCTTGTCGCGCGAGGAGAGCAGCTCGTCGAGCGTCGCCTGGCCCAGAACCGAGCGCAGTGTGGTCTGGGAGAGCTGCGACGTGGCATACAGGTAGTTCTCCACCTTCACGACCGCCCTCGACGGATCCATGACGTGGAAATAGACGACCGCGTTCACCTTCACCGACACGTTGTCGCGCGTGATGACGTCCTGCGGCGGGACGTCGAGGACCACTGTGCGCAGCGAGATGCGCACCATCGTCTCGAAGGGCCAGAAGATGAGAGTCAGCCCGGGGCCCTTCGGGCTGGGCGAGAGACGACCCAGCCAGAAGGTCACGGCCCGCTCGTATTCATTGAGGACGTTGATCCACTTCGAGAGAAAGATCAGAGCGACGAAGAGAACCGGGACGAGGAGCGTCAGATTCGACATGAGTCTCCTTAAGCCCCTTTCGGGGCGGGACGGACGAGGACGAGAAGGCCGTCGAGACCGGTGATCTCGACGTTTTCGCCGGCGGCGACCGGCGCAGATGAACGCGCCTCCCAGAGGGCGCCGTCGACGAAGATCTTGCCCATAGGAGCGAGAGTCGTGCGCGCGGCGACGACCTGGCCCACGAGAACGCCGGCGCCGGTGCGATCCGGCAACCGCTTCACGGCGAGCGCCCTGAACGAGAGGGCCGCGAGGATCGCCGCGGTCGTGACGGCGCCCGCGATGAGCGTCGCGAGCTCGCCGCGCGGAGCGCCGGCCCGGTCGGGAAACAGGAGGAGGCCGCCGAGCACGATCGCGATCGCGCCCCCCAGGGCGAGGACGCCGTGCGCCGCCAGCTTCACTTCGAGGAAGAAGAACAGGCCCCCGAGCAAGATGAGAAAGACGCCCGCCCCGTTGACGGGGAGGACCGACATCGCGAAGAGCGCGAGGACGAGGCAGATCGCGCCGAGGACGCCCGGCAGGATTCCGCCCGGATGGGAAAGCTCGGAGTAGAGGCCCACGAGACCGACGAGGAAGAGGATCCCGGCGATCGCCGGGCTCGCGATCACGCCGAGGATCCGTTCTCGCCGCGTCATCTCCCGCGGCTCGGTCGCGAGACCGGCTGTCTTCAGGACGACGTCGGGCCTGCCGACGCGCTTCGCCGTGCGCCCGTCGAGCCGCGCGAGGAGCTCCGGAATGTCGCGCGCGATGACCTCGATCAGCTTGCGTTTTGCGGCCTCGGTCTCGGAGTACGACGTCGCCTCCGTAACGGCCTTGACGGCGTCGTCCACCGGGCGGCCGCGGGGCTCGGTGACGGAACGGAGCAGCGCCGAGACGTCCTCCCCCACTTTTTTCGCGATCGTCTTCGGGAGATCCTCGCCGCCTCCCCCGACGGGCGACGCGGCGCCCGCGTTCGTGCCCGGCGCCATCGCGGCGACATCGCACGACATGAGGATGAGGAACCCGGCCGAGGCGGCCTGCGCTCCGGCGGGCGCAACCCAGCCCACGACCGGCACGGGCGAGGCCAGGATCGCCCGAGTGATTTCCCGCGTGGAGTCGAGCCGCCCGCCCGGCGTGTCGATGCGCAGGATCACGAGGGGCGCGCCCGAGGTCCCCGCCTCCCGGATCGCGTCCGACACGAAGCGCGCGCTCACGGCGTGGATCTCGGAATTGAGATCGATGACGGGCACCGGCGCCGCGGCGAGGGCGGCCGATGCCGCCAGCGACCCGGAGAGCGCAAGAGCCGCGGAGAAGCGCACGACGGCATTATAGGTTCGTGTTAGAACGCACCGTGCGCTGGAAGCCGGTCGACGTTCTGACTGTCGTCTTCGCAAGCGCGCTTTTCGTCGTCGGCGTTCTCCGATACGGCGTCCTCGACGACCGCTCGGTGTTCCTGCGGATGGCGGCCGTGGCTCTCGTCCCCGTCGGGATCGCGTTCTGGCGCGCGCGTCGGCCTGACGCGACGGGCGCCCTCGCCGTCCTCTTCGACTACTACGTCATCGGCTGCGTTCTCGTCATCTTCGACGGACTCGGTCCGCTCATCCGCGCCGTTCATCCCATCGATCGCGACGCGGCCCTCATCGCCTTCGACCGCGCGCTCTTTGGAGTCGACCCGACCGTCCTGCTCGAGAAGATCGCGACGCCCCTTCTGTCGGACGTCCTGACGATCTTCTATGCGCTCTACTACTTCCACCCCATCGTGCTCGGGACCCTCGTTTTCTTCGACGATCGCGCCCGCCCGACGCGCGCCCGCGATTTTCCGCGCTATGCCTTCGTGATGGTCTTCGTGTTCTACGTCAGCTACGCCTGCTACTTCCTGGTGCCCGCGATCGGCCCCCGGTACACCGTGCAGCACGCGGGCCCGCTGCCGCACGGAGCCATCTCGCAGATCATCGACCACACGCTCGACGTCCTCGAGAAGAACAAGCGCGACTGCTTTCCGTCGGGGCACACGATGGTCCTCACGGCCGTCCTGTTCGAGGCGTATCGCCGATCGAAAAAGACGTTCTGGGCGTTCTTGCCGTTCGCCGTCGGACTGTACGTCGCCACGGTTTACTGCCGGTACCACTACGTGGCGGACGTCCTCGCCGGCTTCGCGCTCGCGTTCGTGGCCGTCCCGCTCGGGAACGCGCTCTACAGGTGCTTCGCCACGAGCCGGTACCGGCGATAGATCCGGCCGCCGAAGACCTCGAGCGGCTTCAAGATGTCGAGGTTGTCCTCGAGCATCCAGGAGAACTCGGCCCACTTGTGGCCGAGGCGGATGCCTTCCTTCGCCGCCTCGTAATAGAGAACCGCATCGATGCCCTTCCGGCGGTACTCCGGCAGGACGCCGAGCGCCAAAACCCTCACCCGGTCGATCTTCTTCTTCTCCGTGAGGAATTTCAGCCAGCCGAACGGAAACAATGAGCCGCCCATCTTCACGAGGACCTGGTTGAAGTCCGGAAGCGCGAGGTGGAACCCAACGGGCTTCCCGTCGATTTCGACGAAGAGGATGTATGGCGGATGGATGATGGGCTTGAGCTTCTTCGCCATGGCGTCGATCTCCTCCGACGTCATCGGCACGAAGCCCCAGTTCTTCTCCCAGGCCGCGTTATAGATCGTCTTCACGATCGCGAGATCCTCGTCGAACCTGTCCATGCGGATCGGCCGCACGACGAGGCCCTTCTCGCGCTTGCGAACGGCGTCCGAGAGGCGCGCGAGTCTCCGAAACGAGAGATCTCCCACGGGCGCGAGGATCGCGACGAGGTCCTTCTCCTTCGCATACCCCGCCTCCGCGAAGAGGTCGAGGTAGTACGCGGGGTTGTACGTCATCATCAGGAACGGCAGGCCGGGATCGCTTTCGGACGGGACCAGCGCGCCGACCTCGTCGTTGAGCGACGGATTCGCAGGACCGCGCAGCCTCTCGCACCCGGGCAGCATCGAGCGCACGGCCGCCTCGGCGGCGCCGAAAAGGGCAAGCGCTACCTCCCGGTCGTTCTCACTTTCGAAGAATCCAAAAAATCCCGTCTTCTCGCCGTGCACCCGGTTGTGCTCGTCGTCCACTATCGCCGCGATGCGCCCGACGACCCTTCCGGCGCGGCGCGCCAGGAAGAGCCTCCTCTTCGCGTGTTTCCAGAACGGGTTCTTCGCCTCGTCGAGCATCCAGCGGACGTCGCTCCTGAGGGGCGGCGGCCAGTTCGGATCGCCCGCATAAATCCGGTACGCGAGTTGGACGAATTCCTTGAGATCGGACGGCGAGGAGACGGGATCCACCCGTAAGGGCGCCTTATCGTTCACGTCGTGTCGTGCCTCCGGATGCAAACGGTCTCACAGCGGTTCGGAGCGATCAAGCCCTGCCGACCCGGGGGGCGCGCATGAGCTATCGTGCAATGCTGCGCCGCGGTCGGGCTCAAGGAGTCTCATGGGCGACCCCCTCTTTCTCCACCGTCTCCAGTTCGCCTTCACGCTGATCTACCACTATCTCTTCCCCGTCCTGACGATGGGGCTCGCGTTTCTGATCGTCGTGATGAAGGCGCTGGGCCTGCGAAGCGGCGGGGAGCGCTGGAACGACGCCGCGCGCTTCTGGATCCGGATCTTCGGCATCAACTTCACCGTCGGCGTCGTGACGGGCATCCCGATGGAGTTCCAGTTCGGGACGAACTGGGCGCGCTTCTCCCGCTACGCCGGCAACATCATCGGGCAAACGCTGGCGATGGAGGGCGTCTTCGCCTTCTTCCTCGAATCGAGCTTCCTGTCGCTCCTGGTGTTTGGCGAAAAGCGGCTTTCGCGTTTCGGCCATTTCGCGGCCGCGATCGCGCTCTTCGTCGGAAGCTGGCTCTCCGGCTACTTCATCATCGCGACGAACGCCTTCATGCAGCATCCGGTCGGGCACCGCGTCGGACCGGACGGTTCGCTCGTCCTCGCGGACTTCGGGGCATTCCTTTTCAACCCCTGGGCGATCGCACAGTACGCGCACAACATGACCTCCACCGTCGTGACGGCCTCTTTCGTCGTCGCGGCGCTGGGCGCTTTCTACCTTCTTCAGGGGAAGCACCTGGAGGAGGCCCGCCTTTTCCTGAAGCTCGGCACGACGGCCGGCCTGATCTCGAGCGTCCTCGTCGCCTTCCCCACCGGCGACACTCAAGCCAAGCACGTGGCCCGGTACCAGCCCGTGGCGCTCGCCGCCATGGAGGGCCGCTTCGAGAGCGGGCCCCGCGCGGGCCTCAGCATGATTGGCCAGCCGAACGTGCGGGAGCGCCGCCTCGACAATCCCGTCACGGTGCCCCTGGTCCTGAGCGTGCTCGCCTTCGGCCACACGTCCAGCGAGGTCCAGGGCCTGAACGACTTTCCCGAGAAGGACTGGCCCGACAACATCGAGCTTCTCTATTACGCCTTCCACATCATGGCGGGCCTCGGGACGATCCTGATCGCGATCATGGTGGCGGCGAACGTTCTGGGCTGGATGGGCCGCCTGGAGAAGACCGGTCCAATGCTCTGGGTTCTCATGCTCGCTTTCCCTTTTACGTACATCGCCGTCATCGCGGGATGGGTCACGACGGAGCTGGGACGGCAACCATGGCTCGTCTACGGCCTCTTCCGGACGGCGCAGGGCTCGAGCCCCACGGTCCACGGCGGCACGGCGCTCTTCACGCTGCTGGGCTTCTGCGGGCTCTATCTCGTCCTCGGCGTGCTCTTTCTCTTCCTGATCGCGCGGGAGATCGGTCACGGACCGTCGCCCGGGACACCGCGGCGCGAGGTGGTCCATGCCTGAGCTCTGGTATGCCATCGCCGTCCTGATGCTCACGGCCTACGTGGTCCTCGACGGCTTCGACTTCGGTGCCGGAGCGCTCCACCTGTTCGTCGCGAAGACCGATTCCGAGCGGCGCCACGTCCTCGCCGCGATCGGCCCCTATTGGGACGGAAACGAAGTCTGGCTGCTGGCCGCGGGCGGCGCTCTCTTCGTCGGCTTCCCGAAAATCCTTTCCTCCGGGATCTCAGGCTTCTACTTCGCGATCTTCCTCGTGCTCTGGTCCCTCATCCTGCGCGGGATCGCCATCGAATTCCGCAGTCACGTGAACGACTCGATCTGGCGCAGGACCTGGGATCTCGGATTCGGCGTTGCGAGCACCCTCCTCCCTGTCTTCTTCGGCGCCGCTCTCGGAAACCTGATCCGCGGCGTCCCGCTGGATCGCAACGGCTGGTTCGAGCTCGCGCTGTTCACGGACTTCACGGCAAAGGATCCCGTCGGAATCCTCGATTGGTACACGGTTTTCGTGGGCGTCTTCGCGCTCGTCGCTCTGCTCGGGCACGGCGCGACGTTTCTCGCGTGGAAGACGGACGGCCCCGTGCACGAGAGAAGCCGGGCGCTCGTGCGCCCGCTCCATGCCGCGGTCGCGGTTCTCTGGATCGTCGTGACGGCCGCGACGGCGGCGGTCAACCCCGATCTCCTCGCCGCGCTGCCCGGGCGGCCCCTGGCGATCTTCCTCGCCGCCGGGGCGGTCGGGGGCCTCGCCACCGTCTTCGCCGCCTCTTCGCGCGGGCGCGATCGCACGGCGTTCCTGGGCTCGTGTTCCTTCCTCGCCGGCCTCTCGATGGCGACCGCGGCCTGTGTCTTCCCGGTCATGTTGCGGTCCACGACGGATGCCGCGCTCTCGCTCACCGCCCACAATGCGGCAGGCGACCCGGCGGGCCTCAGGACGGCGCTCTATTGGCTCGCGATCGGCCTTCCCCTGGCCGTCCTCTACTTCGTCATCGTTTTCCGCGTTCATCGCGGAAAAGCGGTCGCGGCGGCGGACGGCGACGGGTACTGAACGCCGGCGCTCTCCGTCGAACGACCCCTAGGAGACCAGCCCGAGCTCGCGGCCCACCTTGTGGAAGGCCTCGAGAGCGCGCGTGAGGTGCGCCCGCGTGTGTGTCGCCATGTACGACGTGCGGATGAGCGCGCGCCCCGGAGGCGAGGCCGGGCTCACGACGGCGTTCACGAAAACGCCTTCGTCTTCCAGCCTCTTCGCCATCTTGAAAGCGACGATGTCGGGTCCGGCGACGATCGGGATGACGGGCGTCGAGGAATGGCCGCAGTCGAAGCCGATCGCGCGGAGAGCCGTGAGCATGAAGCGGGTGTTCTCCCAGAGGCGCTCGCGACGCTCGGGCTCGCTCTCGATGATGTCGAGAGCGGCGAGGGCGGCCGCGACGGACGCGGGCGGCGGCGCCGCCGTGAACATGAGCGACCGGGCCCGGTGCTTGACGAACTTGATCACGTCCGGCTCGCCCACGACGAAACCGCCCACGGTCGCGAGCGACTTCGAGAACGTTCCCATGATGATGTCGACCTCGTGCTCGAGGCCGAAGTGCTCGGCCGTGCCGCGACCGTGCTTGCCGAGAACGCCTATGCCGTGCGCATCGTCCACCATGAGGGCCATGTCGTAGTCGTCGCAGATGGCGGTGTACTCCGGAAGCGGCGCGATGTCGCCTTCCATCGAGAAGACGCCGTCGACGACGAGGATCCGCCCGCTGCGGTCCCCGTTCAGGGCGAGCAGGCGCCGAAGATCGGCGGGATCGTTGTGCTTGAACTTCTTGACCTCGGCGCCGACGGCGAGGCGCGCCCCGTCGTAGATGCAGGCATGGTCCTGGCGATCGAGATAGATCGCGTCGCCCTTGCCCGCGAGGGAAGAAATGACGCCGAGGTTGACCTGGAAGCCCGTCGAAAACGTGACGCAGGCGGGCTTCTTCATGAAGGTCGCGAGGCGCTCCTCGAGCTCCACGTGGATGTCGAGCGTTCCATTGAGAAGGCGGCTGCCGGCGCATCCGGCGCCGTACTTCCGGATGGCTTCGATTGCCCGCTCTTTGATCTTCGGATGCGAGGTCAGGCCGAGGTAGTTGTTCGACCCCAGCATGATCATCTCGCGACCACCCATCATGACGACCGGATCCTGGCCCGACTCGATGGTCCGGAAGAACGTGAAGAGGCCTAGAGCCCGGAGATCGTCTGGCACGGTGTACGTCCGACATTTCTCAAAGATTGAGCGATTTCCGGCGGGCGTCACGCGTGTATTCGGCCGCCTGAGCACCGGTTCACCCTTAGCGGCCATGGGCCGCGCCATTCGAGGCTGTGTCATTCGGCTCCCCTGTCGGACGGATTTTACCATCCCTGTCCACGATCCAGCCGCGCTCGAGATACCAATCCCACGTACGCCGGGCTCCCGACGCGAAATCGGTTTGAAACGGCTGACCCAGGGCCACTTGCGCGTCGGACACGTCGCAGATCCAGGCCCGTTGGAGCATCTCGTTCGCCTTCTCCGCGTTGAACACGGGAGGGCCCTTCCCGAGGCCGGAAAAGGCGCCGGCGAGGAACCCGGCCACCCGGATCGCGGCGCCGGGTATCGGCAGCATCCAGGGGCGCCTGGTCGGGAGGCCGGCGAGGGTCTCGGCGATACGGCGATAGTCGAGAACCTCCGGGTGCGCGACGAAAAAGGTCTCGCCCCGCCCACCCCGGGCGAGCGCGCCGCGCACGGCAGCCGCGACGTCTTCGGCGAACGCCATCTGGATCCGCGGGATTCCGCCCGCGAGGACCGGCACGAACCCCTTCGACGCGGCTACGAACAGCTCCCGGATCGCGGTCTCGCGGGGGCCGTAGACCGCGCTCGGACGCAGGATCGTGAACGCGAGGCCCGGCGCCTTCCGTACGGTCTCCTCGCCCGCGAGCTTCGAGCGGCCGTAAGACGAAACGGGATGCGGGGGGTCGCCCGCGCGCACGGGCTCCCCGTCCGCGCTCGGGCCGCCCGCGGCCTGGGAGGAAACGAGGACGACGTGCGCGCCCCGCGCCAGCTTCTGCACCGCGGCCACGACGTTCGCCGTGCCGACCGCGTTCGCGGCCATGTACTCGGCCTCGTTCCGCGCCGAGGTCTTCCCCGCCGCGTGCACCACCGCCGACGCGCCTCGGACGAGAGCGTCGAGCGACTCGGGCTTCCTCACGTCACCCGGCACGATCTCGACGCCCGTGCCCTTCAGCCAGCCGGGGCTCTCGGGGCGGCGCACGAGGGCGCGCACGCGGTAACCGGCCGCGAGAAGCGCGTCGACCGCGTGACTGCCGACGAAGCCGGTGCCTCCCGTGAGAGCGACGAGGTCGCCGAGCGCCATCCCGCGAGTGTATCCGGATCGCTCGGCTATGATCCACGCCCTCCGATGAGAAAACTCCTGTTCGGCCTGGCTCTGGCGCTCGCCGTCGCCGGCCCCGGCTTCGCCCTCGAGTCTCCGAGGAAAATCGTCGACTACGACATCCAGGTTTCGTTCGACCCCGAGACGAAGAAGGTCGAGGGGAGCGAGACGCTGAAGTGGACGAACCCTTCCGACGTTCCGGTCGGCGAGTTGCGCTTCCACCTCTACTGGAACGCGTTCCGGAATGACAGGTCTACGTTCTTCAAAGAGTCCGGCGGCCAGCTGCGCGGCGACAAGGCCGACACGGGCAAGGGTTGGGGCTACACGGACGTGACCTCGATGAAGTGGGACGGCGCCGAGCTCGTGAAGGGCGCCCGCTTCGAGAGCCCGGACGACGGCAACCCCGACGACCGGACGGTCCTCGTCGTCCCGCTCCCCCGCCCCGTCGCCCCCGGCGAGACTGCGACGCTCGCGATCGCGTGGAAGGCGAAGGTCCCGAAGGTCTACGCGCGCGCGGGCTATGTCCGCGACTTCTTCATGTTCGGCCAGTGGTTTCCGCAGGTCGGCGTCTACGAGCCGAAGGGCCGCCGCCGCCGGACCGACTCAGGCTGGAACTGCCACCAGTACCACGCGAACTCCGAGTTCTACGCGGACTGGGGCGACTACCGCGTCGCGATCACGCTTCCCGAGAAGTTCGTCGTCGGCTCGGCGGGCGCCCTCGTGGACACGAAGACTGCGGGCGGGAAGAAGACCCTCACGTTCGAGCAGAAGTCGATCCACAACTTCGCCTTCACGGCCGATCCGCGGTACGTCGTCGTCGAAGACGTGTTCGACCCCGCGAAGGACATCCCGGCCGACGAGGTCGCACGCGCCTCGAAGACCCTCGGCCGCTCCGAGGCGGACCTCCGCGCCGGGTTTCACAAGGTCGCGATACGGCTTTACCTTCAGCCCGACCACCGCGCGTTCGACCGCCGGCACATCGAGGCGCAGAAGTGGGCGCTCGCATGGACGGGCCTGTGGGCTTTTCCGTACCCGTATGCGCAGGTCTCGATCGTCGATCCGCCCGAAGACGGAACGGGCGCGGGAGGGATGGAGTACGAGACGATCTACACGACGGCCACGGCCAAGGCCCTCGCGCGCTGGCCTCTGGACCGGATCTTCGTCCCGGAGATGGTCACGATCCACGAGTTCACGCACGGCTACTGGATGGGCCTCCTCGCGTCGAACGAGTTCGAGGAGAGCTGGATGGACGAGGGGATCAACACCTTCACCGAGTTCGTGATGGTGGACCGCAAATACGGCGCGTTCCTGAAGGTCCCGCCCGGCATCGGCTTCACGGACCAGGAGGTCAACCGGGGGCAGACCGCGCTCACGCAGGATCACGACCCGATCCAGTCTTATGCGTGGAAGTACGCGGGCGAGGGCTCGTATGGCCGCAACTCGTACCCGCAGCCCGGCACGACGATCCAGCAGATCCGCCTCCTCCTCGGAGAAGAGACGTTCTGGCGCGCCTTCCGCGGCTACGCGGAACGCTGGCGCTTCGACCACCCGACGTCCGAGGACTTCCTCGACGCGATGCGGGCCCCGGGGGATCCGTACGTCGAGGCCCTCATCCCGAAGACGTGGTACGGGCGAGGCTGGGTGGACTTCGCGATCCTCGACGCGCGCACGATGGCCGACGACGGCTTCACGGGCTTCGACGACTCGGACAAGCCCGTGAACTTCGACCCGGACCCGAAGAAGAAACCGCCGAAGAAGCCCGACGAAAAGAACCACAAGGGTCCGTGGCAGTCGCTCGTCGTCGCCTCTCGCGACGGCGACATCGAGATGCCGGCGCACGTCGTCCTCACGTTCAAGGACGGCCAGAAGGTCGAGCGGACGTGGGACGGCGCGGGCGGATGGATCAAGTACCGCGTGACGTCCTCCTCGCCGCTCGTGAAGGCCGAGGTGGACCCGGACCACCGGACCGTCCTCGACCGCAACCCCTGGAACAACGCCCGCTATACGAAAAAGTACGAGGGGCCATCGGCCGCCGCGAAGGGCCGGACCTACGCCCTGCACCTCGTGGAGATCCTGCTCTCCACACTGTGGGGTGTTCTGTGAGCGTGACCCTGAGCGGTCTCTCCGCGGCCCTTCGGCACCGGCGTCTCGCGGGAGTCCTCTGGCTCTCGCTCCTCGCATCCGCGCTCCTCACCTGGTACCCGATGAAGGCCCTCTTCGCCATCTTCGACGAGGGCGCGTTCCGCGAGGCGCTCGTGAAGGGCTGGGACGGCTGGGGAATGCTGTCCTTCCTCCTGACGCAGCGGCACGAGATCGCCATCGCCGAAGCCTCCATCGCGGCGGCCCTCCTTGTGTTTGTGCTGCTCCAGATCTTCTTGACGGGCGGCGTGCTGCGCGTCCTCGTCGACGGCAGGCCCCGGCCGGTCTTCGCGCGCGTCGTAGCCGAGTCGGCCGGCCTCTTCAAGGCGAACCTCTGGGCGACGGGGCGTTTCGCGCTCACCGCGCTTTTCTGGGGCGGGCTCCTCGTCGCGGCACCCGTGAAGCTCCTCGGGAAGCTCGGCAAGGACGCGCCGCCGCACACGTTCCTCCCGGACCTCGCCTTCTGGTGGGCGATCGTCGTGGGCGCGATCGTCTTCCTGAACGTCGGACTCAGGTTCGACCTTGCGCGCATCGCGCTCGCCCGCGGAGACGCGCGAAACGCCCGCGGCGCCTACCGCGTCGCCAAGCAACGTCTCAGCGGGCGCCGCGCCTCCGGAATCCGGATCATTTTGTTCTGGCTCGCCCTCGGCGCCGTCGTGCAGGCGGCCTTCACGAGCGCCGGCCTCCAGATCAATCCCCACACGGACGGCGCCGTCGCTGGCCTGTTCCTGTTCCGGCAGGCCGGGTTCTTCCTGCTGGCGATGGTGCGCGTGGGCTTCTGGGCAGCTCTCCTCGTCTGGGAAGAGCGTCGGCGTCCGGCCTACTCCGTCATCGGAAGCGCGACCGGCGGAACCACGTGGAAATCGAGCGAACCAATGGCGGCGAGCGCGGCCGCGAGCGCTCGGCCCGAAACAGGCTCGAGCGTCACGACGAACGGCAGCGCGCTCTTGTCCTCGTAGGGGGCCTGGAACACGGCCTCGATGTTCGCGCCGTGGTCCGCGAGGATCCGCGCGAGGTCCGCGATGATCCCAGGGCGGTCGCGGACGACGAACCTCAGATAGAAGGGCGACACGAATTCGTCGGCCGTGGCGGGCGTGCACGCCTCGAGGGACGCGAAGCCCAGCGGCGGAGCGGCTCGGGCACCGGGAGCGCCGCCCCGGGCGATCTCCACGACGTCCGCGAGGACAGCCGTGGCCGTCGGCTCGCCGCCCGCGCCGCGCCCCGAGAAGACGAAGGGCCCGCCGCTCTCCCCCCGAACCTCGACCGCGTTGAAGGGCCCGATCACCTTCGCGAGCAGCGACGTCTCGGAGACGAGATGTGTCCTGACCGAGAGAAGGAGATGACCGCTCGGGGCGACGCGTGCCACCGCCAGCTGGCGCGGGGTCCGCCCGAGCCTCTTTGCGTAAACGAAATCGCACGGCAGGAGGCGCGTGATGCCCTCCCGCGCGATCTGATCGACCGAGACGTCGCGCCCGAACGCGAGCCGCGCGAGAAGCGCGAGCTTGTACGCGGCGTCGTCTCCTTCGACGTCGCTCGCGGGATCGGCCTCCGCGTACCCGAGCCGCTGCGCGTCCGCGAGGACGTCGGCGTATGAGCGGCCCGTCGCCTCCATCTCCGTCAGGATGAAGTTGCAGGTGCCGTTCAGAATCCCGGAGACGGCGGTGACGCGGTCGCCCGTGAAGCTCGAGCGAAGCGCCCGCAGAATCGGAATCCCGCCCGCCACCGCCGCCTCGATGCCGAGGCCCGCGCCCTTCTCGCGCGCGAGATTCTGGAGATCGGTTCCGTGCCGTGCGAGCAGCATCTTGTTCGCCGTCACGACGCTCTTCCCCGCGCCGAGCGCCGCGCGGATGAGGCCGTTCGCGGGCTCGATCCCGCCGAGCAGCTCCACGACGAGATCGACGCCCGGGTCCGTCGCCACGGACGCGAGATCCTCGGTCCAGCGCACGCCGGTGCCGAGACCGGGATCCCGTTTCGTGTCGGCTCTCCGGGTCCCGACGGCGGCGAGGGACAGGCTCACGCCGCGCCGGAGCGTGAGGTCGGCGGCTTCGCGCGTCAGGACCCGCGCGAACGCGCGGCCCACCGTGCCGAAACCGATCAGGCCGACGCGGACGATCCCCTCGGAGTCGCTTTTCATCGGCGCGCAATGTACGGTACGCGCTCGTCCCGGTCAAAGACCTGGAGCCAGGAGGCCGCGATGCCCGCATCCGCCATTCTTCCCCTTCTCGTTCTTCTCGCGCAGCCCCAGGCGGCTCGGCCCGACGTGGAACGCGACGCTCCCGCGCCCGAGGCAACGAAGCCGATCGACACGAAGAAGGAAGACAAGAAGGAAGAGAAGGAGGTGCCGCCTGTCGTCACGCACCACGAGCTGCGCGCCGGCGGAAGGCTCCTGAAGTACACCGCGACGACCGGCCTCATGCCGCTCAGGAGCGAGACCGGAGAGCTCGAGGCGCACGTCTTCTACGTCGCCTACACGCTCGACCGTGGCGGCGCGCCGCTCGAGAAGCGGCCCCTCATGTTCTCGTTCAACGGCGGCCCCGGCTCTTCGTCCGTGTGGCTCCACCTCGGCGCTCTCGGCCCGAAACGCGTGAAAATGAAGGACGACGGCATGATGCCGCCGCCGCCGTACGCGCTCGTCGACAACGATGACACGTGGCTCACGGAAACCGATCTCGTCTTCATCGACCCCGTCGGGACGGGCTACAGCCGCGCCGCCAAGCCCGAGCTGGGCAAGAAATTCTGGAGCGTGGACGGCGACATCGCCTCGGTCGGCGAGTTCATCCGCCTCTACCTCGCGCGGAACGAGCGCTGGGCGTCGCCGCTGTTCCTCGTGGGCGAGAGCTACGGCACGACGCGGGCCGCGGGCCTGTCGGGATATCTCGTCGAGAAGGGCATCGCGTTCAACGGCATCGTCCTCGTGTCGTCCATCCTCAATTTCCAGACCGGCCGGTTCACGAAGGGCAACGACCTCCCCTACCCGCTGTTCCTCCCGACGTACACGGCGACGGCCTGGTACCACAAGAAGCTCCCCGCCGACCTTCAGGCGAAGGCGCTGCGCGCGGTCCTCGACGAGGTCGAGACATTCGCGAGGACCGACTACCCGCTCGCACTCGCGAAGGGCGACGCGTTGACCGCGGTAGAGCGCAAGGCGCTTGCCGGCCGGCTCGCGCGATACACCGGCCTCGATCCGGCGTGGCTCGACCGCGCGGATTTCCGCGTCGAGATCGAGCACTTCTGCAAGGAGTTGCTCCGGAACGAGCGCCGCACGGTGGGCCGGCTCGACACGCGCTTTCAGGGCATCGACGAGAGCGGCGTCTCGGAACGGCCGGAATTCGACCCGAGCATGACGGCCATCCGCCCGCCCTACACGGCGATGTTCAACCAGTACGTCCGCAGCGTGCTCGGCTACAAGTCGGACGCGACGTACCACATTCTCGGCGGGGGCATCGGGCGGTGGGACTGGGGCACCCATAACGGTTTCGCCGACACGAGCGAGTCGCTGCGCCAGGCGTTCGCGAAGAACCCCGACATGAAGCTTTTCGTGGCGTCCGGCCATTTCGACCTCGCGACGCCGTACTTCGCGACGCAGTACACGCTCACCCACCTGGGACTCGAGCCCGGCCAGCGCGCGCGGATCACCGCGAAGGAGTACGAAGCGGGCCACATGATGTACATCCACACGGGCGAGATGGCGAAGCTGCGGAAGGACGTCGGGGCATTTCTGAAGGACGCGCTGCCGCCTCCCTGAGCGTCTCCGGGAACCTAACCTCCGCGCACGGGTCCAATCGTGCGAAAGGAGCCTCCGATGCGCCATCAGGTTCTCACCGCACTCCTCCTCGCCGCCGGGGCCGCGAACGCCGCCTCTCCATCGGGTTTCGGTCTCGATGTTCTCGTGAACGGGAGCCCCCGCCCCGAGCTCGCCGCGCGGGGCACCGTGTACGTGGAGGCCTCGAGGGGCCGCGACTACGCCCTCCGCCTCTCGAATCCCACGGGCAGGCGGGTCGCCGTGGCGCTGTCGGTCGACGGGCTGAACACGATCGACGCGAAGCACACGTCCTCCCGGGACGCGCGCAAGTGGGTCCTCGCGCCCTACGAGACGGTCGTCATTCCGGGTTGGCAGGTGAACAATGCCGTGTCTCGCAAGTTCGTCTTCACCGGCGAGCGCGGTTCTTACGGAGCGGCCCTCGGGAAGACCGAAGACCTCGGCATCATCGAGGCGGTCTTCTTCCGGGAGAAACTCCCGTACCGCGCAGAGGCGCGCCCGGACGCGGCGCAGGCACCCGCACCTAGGGAGAGCGTCGCTCGCGACCAATCGCAGAAATCTTCCTCGCTCTCCGACGAATACGCCGCCACCGGGATGGGCAACAAGACGCGCTTCGGCGTCGAGCGCATCGACATCGATCTCGAGAACGAGCCCGCCGCCGTCGTGCGTCTCCGGTACGAGTTCCGGCCGCAGCTCGTCGCTCTGGGCGTCCTGCCCAGCGACCCGGATTCCGCGCGGATCGCCCGCCGCGAGCGCGCGCGCGGCTTCGACGAGTTCTGTCCAGAAGTCCGTTAGGAAGCGGTTTCGTTCAACCTCGCGAGCGCCCGGTCCACTCCCGAGAGGCCGGGCGCCTTCCCCTGGAACACGCGGCCCGAGCCGCCGCCCTTCCCTTCGAGGAGCGACGCGATCTCGCGGCCGAGAGCCTGCGCGTCCTCAGAGTCGCCAAAGCCGTCGCCCATTCCCAGCGCGAACACGTGCTGGCCGTCGCGGGCCGCCGTGAGAAGCGCGGCGCGCGGCCCCGCCTTCTCGGCGAACTGCCGCGCGACCGTCTGGACGAACGCCATGTCGCGCCCTTCGAAGTGGGCGTGCACGACGCGGAGGACCGACCCGAGCGCCGCCCTCGCCGCCGCCGCGGCCAGCTCTTCCTCGGCGCGGCGGAGCATTCGCTGCGCGTCCTGAAGCTGGTCGCGCTTCGCGGCCGCGGCATCGGCGAGGCCGGAGTCGGGAGCCCCGAGGATCTTGCGCAGGGCTAGAAGGCGATCCTCGTGAGCCGCCAGCCTTCGCCGCGCTCTCCGCCCCGCCACGAAGAAAAGCCGTGTCCCGCCGCGCAAGGACTCCGTCGACAGGAGCGCCACGAGCTCGATTTCGGCGGTATTCGACAGATGCGTTCCGCCGCAGGTATTGAGGTCCACGCCCGCGATCTCGACGAGCCGCACGTCTCCCGCGTGGCCTTCGGGAAGCCCGCGGGTCCGCACCGGCAGCGCGCGGAATTCCTCGAGCGTGACACGGCGCGGAGTCACCGCGCGCGCGGCGCGGATCTCGGCGGCGACCGCGTCCTCGAGCGCCGACAGATCGGCCGGCGAGAGGGCGCGCACGTCGAGCGCGATGTCGCACACCTCGGGGCCGAGATGGAAGGCCGTCGTCTGCCAGGAAAAGCGGTCCTCAGCCACCGCGGAGAGAAGGTGCTGTCCCGTGTGCTGCTGCATGTGATCGAAGCGCCTCTCCCAGTCGAGCTGGATCCGCGCGGGGCCCGGCACGACGGGCGCCGCGAGGTAGTGGCGGATCTTCCCGCCCTCCTTCTGGACGTCGTTGACGTCGATCCCGTTCAAGAGGCCGTGGTCCGGCGGCTGGCCTCCGCCTTCGGGATAGAAAACGGTGTCGTCGAGGACGGCGTAGGGGCGGCCTTCGTCGTCGCCCGTCTCGAGAATCGAAGTCTCGAGCGCCGTCCGATAAGGCTCGCGCTCGTACGCCGGAGGCACGCGGGCGTCCATGCCCGATTCTAGATGCTCCGGCGGTGAAACATCGGAACCGCCCGCCGCGTACCGAGTTAGATTGTTCGAAACGAAGGAGACGCCCGCATGACCCTCTTCCACCCCCTTCCCGCTATTCTCCTCGCCCTCATGGCAACCATGTCGACCACGGCCACGCGCGCGACCGCGCAAACGAAAGAGCCCGCCGGCCCGGCGAAACAGCCCGCCGCCGCTTCCCGCGACCTCCTCCCCTTCAAGGCCGCCGAGAAGACGCTCCCGAACGGGCTGAAGGTCATCGTGGTCCCGACCGGGTTCCCGAATATCGTGTCGGTCCAGATCCCCGTGAAGACGGGCTCACGGAACGAAGTCGAGCCCGGCAAGTCCGGGTTCGCCCACCTCTTCGAGCACATGATGTTTCGGGGCACCTCCGCGTATCCGCCCGAGAAATACCAGGACATCGTGACGCGCTCGGGCGCCCGGCAGAACGCCTACACGACCGACGACTACACGAACTACCACACGACGTTCCCGAAGGAAGACCTCGAGACGATCCTGAAGATCGAGGCGGACCGCTTCCAGAACCTGTCGTACCCGGAGTCCGCTTTCAAGACCGAGGCGCGCGCCGTCCTCGGCGAGTACAACAAGAACAGCGCGAACCCGATCTCGAAGCTCTTCGAGGTCCAGAGAGACAGCGCCTTCCGGGTCCACACCTACAAGCACACGACGATGGGCTTCATCAAAGACATCGAGGACATGCCGAACCAGTTCGAGTACTCGAAGACGTTCTTCTCGCGCTGGTACCGGCCCGAATACGCGACGGTCATCGTCGCGGGCGACGTGAGTCCCGAGGCGGCGTTCCGCCTCGTCGAAAAGTATTTCGGGGGGTGGAAGCGCGGCACGCATAGCGTGACCGTGCCGACGGAACCGCCCGCACAGGGCCCCGTCTATGCGCACGTCCCGTGGTCCAGCGACACGCTGCCGTGGGTCACGGTCGCCTTCCATGGCCCGGCCTTCTCCGAAACGAAGAAGGACCTCCCCGCGATCGACACCCTGTTCGACCTTTCGTTCGGCCCCACGTCCGACCTCTACAAGCGGCTCGTCGAGCAGGAGCAGAAGCTCGACGGCCTCTTCCCGAACGTCGGGATCACCGAGGACCCCGAGCTCGTCACCGTGGCCGCCCGGCTCAAGAAGGGCACCGACCCGGTTTACATCCGCGACGAGATCCTGAAGACGCTCGCAGGGCTGAGGGACGCGCCCGTGGACCGGAAGCTCCTCGAGGAAGCCAAGTCGAACGCGCGCTACAGCCTGGCGCGGACGCTCGACAACACGGAGACGATCGCGTCGACCCTCGCCCGGTTCGTGCGGCTCCGGCGCTCCTATGGCACGCTGAACGCGTACTACCGGCTGGGCGAGACGCTCACGCCGGCCGACCTTCTGGCCGCGGCGCGGACGTACCTCACGGACGCGAACCTCGTCGTGACGACGCTTTCCCGGGAGCCAATGCCCGAGGCGATGGCGACAACTCCCGGGCTCGCGCGATTCGAATCAGTCGCGAAAAGCGCCACCGTGGGTCCCGAGCTCGCGATCGTGACGCAGCCTTCTCCCCTGCCGCGCCTCGACGTGAAGCTCCTCTTCACGGCGGGCTCCGCCCACGATCCGAAGGGCAAGGAAGGCCTCGCCGCTCTCACGGCCCGGATGATCGCGCAGGCGGGCTCGAAGGACCGGCGCATCGACGAGATCCGTAAGGCGCTCTTCCCGATGGCCGGCAGCTTCGACGCGCAGGTGGACCGCGAGATGACGACCTTCACGGGCGTCATCCACAAGGACAACTGGGCGGCCTTCTTCGACATGGTCCTGCCCCAGCTCACCGACCCAGGCTTCCGCGAGGAAGATTTCCGGCGCCTCAAGGACGCGCAGATGAACGCGCTCGTCCAGAATCTCCGCAACAGCAACGAGGAGGAGCTCGGCAAGGAGCGCCTGCAGGAGCTCGTCTACCGGGGCACGCCGTACGGGCATCCCGTGCTCGGCACCGTCGCCGGGGTCAACGCGATCACGCTCGACGATGTGAAGAACTTCGCGAAGAAGGCCTACACGCGCGCCGCGCTCACGGTCGGCGTCGCCGGGGACGCGCCGCAAGCGCTTCTTGCGAGACTCAAGGCCGAGGCCGGCAAGCTGGCGGCGGGTCCCGCCCTCGCGAAGCCAGAGGGCGTCAGCGGCCGCAAGACGAACGGCGTCGAGGTCGACATCGTGAAGAAGGAGACCCGCGCCACGGCGATCTCCTTCGGCTTCCCGATCGCCGTCACGCGCGCCCACCCGGATTTCGCGGCGCTCTCCGTCGCGCGGGCCTGGCTCGGCGAGCACCGCTCGTCCAGCTCGCACCTCTACCAGCGCATCCGCGAGGTGCGCGGCATGAACTACGGCGACTACGCGTACATCGAGGCGTTCCCGCGCGGCATGTTCCAGTCCTTCCCGGACGCGGGCCTCGCGCGGCGCGCCCAGATCTTCGAGATCTGGATCCGGCCCGTCGTGCCCCAGAACGCGCACCTCGCGCTCCGCATCGGGATCCACGAGCTGGACCGTCTCGTGAACGACGGGCTCAGCGAGGAAGAATTCCAGATGACGCGCGACTACCTCATGAAGAACGCATACCTCCTCACGTCCACGCAGGACCACCAGCTCGGCTACGCGCTGGACCAGAAGTGGTACGGGCTCGGCGACTACGTCGAGACGATGCGTGCAAACCTGTCGAAGCTCACGCGCGCGGACGTGAATGCCGCCGTGAAGCGGCATCTCCAGACGAAGGACCTCACGATCGTGATGATCACGAAGGACGCCGAGGGCCTGAAGGAAAAGCTCGTCAGCGACGCGTTCTCCCCGATCACGTACGACGGCGAGAAGCCGAAGGAGCTGCTCGACGAGGACAAGGTCATCGGCGCGCGGAAGCTCGGCATCAAGGCCGAGGCCGTCACGATCACGCCCGTCGACGACGTGTTCGCGAAGTAGCGGCCTCACGAGGGGGTTTGACAGTTCCATGGGTATGACCTAGAGTCATACCCATGAGGACCGCCAAGGTCGCCATCTCCCTGGACCGACGGACGCTGACGCGGGTGGACAGGCTCGTGCGGCGGGGGGCATTCCCCAGCCGGAGCCGGCTCGTGCAGGACTCCATCGAGGAGAAGCTTCGCCGGATCGACGGCGTGAGGCTCGCCCGCGAATGCGCGAAGCTGGATCGCCGCCTCGAGCGAGTGCTCGCCGAAGAAGGGCTGGAGCCGGTCGCCGAATGGCCGCCCTACTGAGAGGGGACATCGTCTGGGCGGACCTGAACCCGGTCCGTGGAAGCGAGCAGGCCGGCCTCCGCCCCGTCCTCGTTCTGAGCGCCGACGTCTTCAACCGTCATTCCGGGACCGTCGTCGCCGTCGCGATCACCAGTCAGCCGCCCCGAGCCGGATTTCCCCTCACGCTTTTGTTGTCGGATCCAAAGCTCCCGAAGAAATCGTGGGTCAAGATCGGGCAGATCCGGACTCTCTCGACGGAGAGGCTCGGCAAGCGTCTCGCCCGGGCCACTCCGGACGAGCTCGAGCAGGTCCTCGAGGGGCTCCACGAAATCCTCGGCAACTGAACGTGGCGATCGACAACATGTACAGGAGGAGGAGGCTCGGCCCGCCCCTCGGCGTGCGGATCAACGCGCTCTTCACCGGGATCGGCTGGCTGTTCGAGCGGTCGGAGCCAGAGCCCTGAAGACTGGCCAGCCGGCGCGGATAGGTCCATATTGTTCGGCAGGGGGGTGAACGTTGGCCTCCGTCGCTGAATCCGCGCACCCGACGACTCACTGGCACGCCGTCCAGGACGGGCGGATCCAGTGCGACGTCTGCCCCCGCGAATGCCGGCTGAAGGAGGGCCAGGAGGGCCACTGCTTCGTCAGGGCCGCGCGCGGCGGCGCGATCGTCCTCACCACGTATGGCCGGAGCAGCGGCTTCTGCGTCGACCCCATCGAGAAGAAGCCCCTGAACCACTTCCTCCCGGGCACGTCGGTCTTCTCCTTCGGGACGGCCGGCTGCAACCTCGCCTGCCGCTTCTGCCAGAACTGGGACATCTCGAAGTCGCGCGATACGGACACGCTCGCCGACGAGGCCTCCCCCGAGCGCATCGCCGGCGCGGCCGCCGAGCTGGGCTGCCGGAGCGTCGCCTTCACCTACAACGACCCCGTGGTCTTCATGGAATACGCGATCGACGTCGCCCGCGCCTGCCGCGCGCGGAACGTGAAGACGGTCGCCGTCACGGCCGGCTATGTCTCGCCCAAGCCGCGCGAAGAGCTCTTTGCCGAGATGGACGCGGCGAACGTGGACCTCAAGGCGTTCACGGAGGACTTCTACCTGAAGACGTGCGGCGCGCACCTTCAGCCCGTGCTCGAGACGCTCGAGTACCTCGTGAAGGAGACGAAGGTCTGGGTCGAGATCACGACGCTCCTGATCCCGGGCCTGAACGACTCCGACGCCGAGCTCGACGCCATGACGCGCTGGATCAAGGACCGTCTCGGACCGGATGTGCCGCTTCACTTCACCGCCTACCATCCCGACTGGAAGATGCGCGACCGGCCCGGTACGTCTGCCGCCACGCTCCGGCGGGCGCGCGGGATCGCGCACGCGAACGGCCTGCGCTGGGTCTACACCGGAAACGTTTACGACCCCGAGGGACAGAGCACGCTCTGCTACACCTGCGGGGCGACGCTCGTCGGCCGGGACGGCTACGAGATCGTCGACTGGGGGCTCACCGTGGACGGGCGGTGCCGGGCGTGCGGCGCCCGCTGCCCCGGAGTCTTCGACGAAGTTCCGGGAACGTGGGGCGCGCGACGGGTCCCCGTCCACCTGGCCGCGTCATGAAGTCGATCCGTGTCCGACCGCCTGCCGTCGCGGGGATGTTCTATCCGGCCTCACCGCCCGCGCTCGCGCGGCACGTCGACGCACTCCTCGCCGCCGCGGAGGGTCCGCTCGCCGGCCCGTTGCCCGCGGCCCTCGTCGTCCCGCACGCGGGCACGATCTACTCGGGCCCCGTCGCGGCGACGGCATACGAGCGCCTCCGACCGCACGCGGAGTCCATCGCGCGCGTCGTCGCGTTCGGTCCCGTCCATCATGTCCCCGTGCGCGGCGCCATCGTTCCCGCAGCCGACTCGTGGGCGACGCCGCTCGGCGAGGTGCCGATCGACGCGGCGCTGCGCACCCGCGCGGTCGCGCGCGGCGCCGTCGTGGACGACCGGCCGCACGCCCCCGAGCACGCCCTCGAGGTCCAGCTCCCGTTCCTGCAACGCGTCCTCGGCGATCGGTTCACGTTCCTTCCGGTCGCCGTGTCGGACCTCTCCGCTTCTCTGGCGGCCGACCTCATCGGGGAGTTCCTCGGCGAGGCGGGCACGCTCGTCCTCGTGAGCACGGACCTGAGCCATTACCACGACCTCGCCACGGCGCGCCGCCTCGACCGGCGCACGGCGAACGCGATCCTCGCGCGCGAACCCGGTTCACTGTCGAGCGACGACGCCTGCGGCTTCTATCCGCTCAGGGGCCTGATAGAGCTGGCCCGGAGGAAGGACCTCCCTTTCGAGCTTCTCGACCTGCGCACCTCGGGCGACACCGCCGGGGACCCGGAAAGCGTCGTGGGATACGGGGCATTCGCGGTCTAGGCAGATTTCTTATCGGCCTTGACTGATTTGGTCCTATTTCATATCGTACCGTTTCGGTTCTGTATCAGGACCGTGGAGTCAAGCAATGTTCCGGATGACGAAACTGACCGACTACGGAATCGTGCTGCTGACGCACTTCGCGGCGCATGACGACCAGGTGGCGCACACGGCGCGCGAGCTGGCGCTCGAAACGCGGCTCCCGCTCCCCACCGTGGGCAAGCTCCTGAAGCAGCTTTCCCGCGGCGGGCTTCTCGCCTCGCAGCGCGGAACGAAGGGCGGCTACATCCTTTCGCGGCCACCGCGGGAGATCACGATCTCCGCGATCATCGCGACGCTCGAGGGCCCGGTCGCCATCACCGAGTGCAATACGGGAGAGAGCCACAACCGCTGCGAGCACGAGAGCTTCTGCTCGGTGCGCCCGAACTGGCAGATCATCAACGACACGATCCGGGGCGCCCTCGAGGGCCTGACGCTCGCGGACATGACCCGTCCGCTCGCGCCGCGAGCCCGGCCACCGGCGCTCTCTTCCGCGCTTCCGGTGCACGCACCCGAAGGAAGGAGCGCGCTGTGAGCGACGCCGTCCTCGACACCCTCACACAGCAGGAATACCAGCACGGCTTCGTCACCGACATCGACACCGACATCATCCCGGCCGGTCTCTCCGAAGACGTCGTGCGCCTCATCTCCGGCAAGAAGGGCGAGCCCGAGTGGCTGCTCGAATGGCGGCTGAAGGCGTACCGCCACTGGCTCACCATGACCGAGCCGAAATGGGCGCGCGTGACGTACCCCGCTATCGATTACCAGAAGATCGTGTATTACGCCGCCCCGAAGTCCGCGAAGGACGGCGCCCCGAAGAGCCTCGCCGACGTCGACCCCGAGCTCATCGCCATGTACGAGAAGCTCGGCGTGCCGCTGAAAGAGCGGGAGATTCTCGCCGGGGTCGCCGTGGACGCCGTCATCGACAGCGTGTCGGTCGCGACGACCTTCAAGGACAAGCTCGCGTCCCTCGGCATCATCTTCTGTTCCTTCTCCGAGGCCGTGCGCGAGCACCCCGACCTCGTGAAGAAGTACCTCGGCAGCGTCGTGCCGTCGAGCGACAACTTCTTCGCGGCGCTGAACTCGGCTGTCTTCTCGGACGGGTCGTTCTGCTTCATTCCGAAGGGCGTGCGCTGCCCGATGGAGCTGTCCACGTACTTTCGAATCAACCAGGCCGACACGGGCCAGTTCGAGCGGACGCTCATCGTGGCCGAGGAGCGCGCGGTCGTCTCGTACCTCGAGGGCTGCACCGCCCCAAAGCGCGACACGAACCAGCTCCACGCGGCGGTCGTAGAGCTCGTCGCGCTGGACGATGCGCAGATCAAGTACTCGACCGTCCAGAACTGGTATCCGGGCGACAGGAATGGGAAGGGCGGCATCTACAACTTCGTGACGAAGCGCGGCAAGTGCGCCGGAAAGAACTCGCGCATCTCGTGGACGCAGGTCGAGACGGGCTCGGCCATCACGTGGAAGTACCCGAGCTGCATCCTCCTGGGCGACGGCTCGGTCGGCGAGTTCTATTCCGTGGCGCTCGCGAACAACTACCAGCAGGCCGACACCGGCACGAAGATGATCCACATCGGGAAGAACACCCGGTCCACGATCGTGTCCAAGGGCATCTCCGCGGGGCACGGGCAGAACACGTACCGCGGCGCCGTCACGATCATGAAGAACGCCGAGGGCGCGCGGAACTACTCGCAGTGCGACTCGCTCCTCATCGGCGACCAGTGCGGCGCGCACACGTTCCCCTACATCGAGGTCAAGAACAGCTCGGCCACGCTCGAGCACGAGGCGTCCACGTCGAAGATCGGCGAGGACCAGCTCTTCTACTGCCGCCAGCGCGGCCTCTCGGCGGAGGACGCCGTTTCGCTCATCGTCAACGGATTCGCCAAGCGCGTCCTCAAGGAGCTCCCCATGGAGTTCGCGGTCGAGGCTCAGAAACTGCTCGGCGTGTCACTCGAAGGATCAGTCGGATGAATCTTCTCGAAATCACGAATCTTCACGCCGCCATCGAGGAAGACGGGACCGAGATCCTCAAGGGGATCGACCTCGTCATCGGCCCGGGCGAAGTGCATGCGCTCATGGGGCCGAACGGCTCGGGCAAGAGCACGCTCGCCCACGTCCTGTCGGGGCGGCCCGGCTACACGGTGACGCAGGGCGGCGCGCTTTTCCAGGGGAAGGATCTCCTCGCGATGCCGGCCGAGATCCGCGCGCGCGAAGGCGTCTTCCTCGCGTTTCAATATCCGGTGGAGATCCCCGGAGTCTCGAACACGTATTTCCTCCGAACCGCGGTGAACACCGTGCGGAAGCACCGCGGTCAGCCGGAGCTCGACGCGATCGACTTCCTCGCGCTCCTCGACGAGAAGGCGAAGCTCGTGGAGATGGAAGAGTCCCTCCTCAACCGCTCCGTCAACGAGGGCTTCTCGGGCGGCGAGAAGAAGCGCAACGAGGTCCTCCAGATGGCGATCCTCGACCCGAAGCTCGCGATTCTCGACGAGACCGACTCGGGCCTCGACATCGACGCGCTCAGGATCGCGGCTGCGGGCGTGAACGCCCTCCGTGACGGAGCGCGCGGGATGCTCGTCATCACGCACTACCAGCGGCTCCTCGATTACATCGTCCCGGACTTCGTGCACGTTCTCGCAGACGGGAAGATCGTGAAATCCGGCGACAAGAACCTCGCGAAGGAGCTGGAGGCGAAGGGCTACTCCTGGATCGAGAAGGAGGCCGGACAGGCAGCATCCGCCGCAGCGGGAGCCGGCGGGCGATGACGCGGCCCGCGCGGGCCACGGCCATTCACGAGGGGATCGCCGCGCTCGTGGAGCGCGCGACCGAGCTCGCAGAGCGGAGGCCGAGCCCGCCGTGGCTCCAGAAACTGCGGTCGAGCGGCGTCGCCGCGTTCGAAAAGCTCGGTTTCCCTTCGACGAACGACGAGGAATGGCGCTTCACGAACCTGGCGCCCCTGGCCCGGATCGGATTCGCACTTTCCCCCGACGAGGTCTCCCTCGCCGAGCGGACCACGGCTCTCGAATTGGAAGCGCGCCTCGGGCCGCTGGGACTCTCGTCGCCGCAGCCCCGGATCGTGTTCGTGAACGGGCGTCTTCTCAGGCGATCTCCGGGCGGTCTCACCGCCGCAATTCTCTTCGAGTGCATGAAGAACGTTCTGGCAACATCGCCGGAGCGCGTCGAGCGAGCCCTCGTTGCGGGGGCCGCCGAAAGGGACCCTTCGAAGCAATTTTTCGGATCTCTCGGCGACGCCTTTCTCGACGAGGGAGTCGTCCTTCATGTTCCGGCCGGCGTGCATCTCGCCGAGCCTCTTTTCATCCTCCACGTTTCCACGTCTCCGGGCTCCACGGTGCCGCCCCGCATGGTGCACACGAGGAATCTCTTCACCTTCGAGGAGAATTCCTCCGCGACGGTGGTCGAGGCCTATCTCGGAGCGAACGGCCCGTCCTTCACGAATGCCAGGACGGACGTCACGCTCGCGAAGGGCGCCCGGCTGCATCACGTCAAGCTCCAGCTCGAAGGCCCCGAGACAATCCACGTCGGGCAGCTCGCGGTCGCTCATGCGGCCGGCGCGCACGCCGCGTCCCACGTCTTCTCCTTCGGCGGAAGGCTCGTCCGAAACGAGATCACGATGACCCTCCGGGGTGAAGACGCGGGCACCGAGCTCAACGGCCTCTTCTGCGCGGCATCGGGGCAGCACGTGGACTGCCACACGCTCATCGACCACGTCCTGCCCCGCGCCTCGAGCGTCGAGCTGTACAAGGGCGTCCTCGACGGCACCGGCCGCGGCGTCTTCGACGGCAAGATCCTCGTGCGCGCCGGCGCCATCCGGACGGACGCGCGCCAGACGAACCGCAACCTCGTCCTCTCCGACAGCGCGCTCGTCGACAGCAAGCCTCAGCTCGAGATCCACAACAACGACGTCCGCTGCACGCACGGCTCGACGACGGGGCGCCTCGATGCCGATGCCGTGTTCTACCTGCGCTCGCGCGGCCTCTCGCCAGAGGCGGCACGGGCGCTCCTCACGTATGCATTCGGCAGCGAGCTGATCGAGAAAGTGCCGTCCGCCGACGTGCGGGCCTTCCTCGAAAGCCATCTGCGCGCCTGGCTGCCCGCGAACCTCGCAGCCCCGGAGACCCGATGAGCACCGCCACGAAGCCCTCCCCAAAAATTCCAGAGGCTCGCGCCCGCGCCTACGACGTCGAGAGCCTCCGCGCCCAGTTCCCGATCCTCTCGCGAACGGTCCACGGCAAGCCGCTCGTGTATCTCGACAACGCGAATACCACACAGAAGCCGCGCGTCGTCATCGACGCAGACCGCCGCTACTACGAGGAAGAGAACGCGAACATCCACCGCGGCACGCACTGGCTCTCCGAAAAGGCCACCGAGGCCTACGAGGGCGGCCGGGCGAAGGTCGCCCGCTTCCTGGGGGCCGCGTCGCCGAAGGAGATCGTCTTCACGCGCGGCACGACGGAGGCGATCAATCTCGTCGCATCGAGCTTTTCGCAGGCATTCCTCAAGGCCGGCGACGAGATCCTCATCACGGGCCTCGAACACCACTCGAACATCGTTCCCTGGCAGCTCGCCTGTGAGCGGACGGGCGCGAGGCTCGTCGTCGTGCCAATCACCGACGACGGCGAAGTCCCGGTGGACGAATTCGAGAAACGCCTGACGCCGCGGACGAAGCTCGTGGCCGTGTCGCACGTCTCGAACGCGCTCGGGACGATCAACCCGGTCAAGCAGTTCATCGCGCTCGCACACGCGCGGAACGTGCCTGTCCTCGTGGATGGCGCGCAGGCGGCCCCGCATCTGCCGATCGACGTGACGGACCTCGGCTGCGATTTCTACGCCGTCTCGGCGCACAAGATGTACGGCCCGACGGGCATCGGCGCGCTCTACGGCCGGGAGGAATGGCTCGAGAAACTGCCGCCGTACCAGGGCGGTGGCGACATGATCGCGTCGGTCACGTTCGAGAAGACCACGTACAACGTCCTCCCGTGGAAATTCGAGGCGGGCACCGCGAACATCGCGGGCGGGATCGGCTTCGGTGTGGCGGTCGACTGGCTGTCCGGCGTGGGACTCCCGGCCGTCGCCGAGCACGAGCACGAACTTCTCGTGGATGCCACCGGGAAGCTCTCGGTCATTCCGGGCCTCACGATCGTGGGTCGCGCGAAAGAGAAGGCGGCCGTGATCTCGTTCGTTCTCGAAAACGTGCATCCGCACGACATCGGCACGATCCTCGACCGCGAAGGGATCGCGATCCGCACGGGCCAGCACTGCGCGCAGCCGGTCATGGACCGCTTCGGCATTCCGGCGACGGCCCGCGCGTCTTTCGGGCTCTACAACACGCGCGAAGAGGTCGATGCGCTCGTGGCCGGTCTCTCGAAGGTTTCGGAGATGTTTGGATGACCGAGCTTCGCGACCTCTACCAGGAGGTCATCCTCGATCACAACAAGTCCCCGCACAACTACCGGGAGATGGCGGACGCGTCGCGCATCGCGCTCGGACACAACCCGCTCTGCGGCGACAAGATGAAGCTCTACGTGAGGATCGAGGGCGACCGAATCGCCGACGTGGCGTTCCAGGGCTCGGGCTGCGCGATCTCCAAAGCCTCCGCCTCGATCATGACGGACGCCATCAAGGGGAAGACGCTCGCCGAAGCCGAGGCGCTGTACGGAAAGTTCCACGACCTCGTCACAGGGCCGCCGGACGTCAAGGCCGACGGCGCCGGCCTCGGCAAGCTCGCTGTCTTCTCGGGCGTGCGCGAGTTTCCCGCCCGCGTCAAGTGCGCCACGCTCCCGTGGCACACGCTCGAGATGGCGCTGAAAAGCGCCAACGAAGTCGCAAAGACGGAATGAACGAGCTCGAACAGAAGGTCATCGACGAAGCGCTGAAGAAGTGCTTCGACCCCGAGATCCCGGTCAACATCTGGGAGCTGGGGCTGATCTACTCGGTGAAGGTCTCCCCCGAAGGCGCCGCCGACGTGAAGATGACGCTGACGGCGCCCGCGTGCCCCGTCGCGGGATCCCTCCCGGGCGAAGTCGAGACGAAGATCAAGGCCCTCCCGGGCATCACGGACGCGAAGGTCGAGCTCGTCTGGGACCCGCCCTGGACCGTCGGGATGATGTCGCGCGTCGCGAGAGTGATGCTCGGGATGTAGTGGTCATGCTCGGGATGTGAGCCGCGGATCCTCGGTGGCGTGGCGCTGCGAGAGGAGCCACCCGAGGCCGAACGTGATCGAGGAGCCGAGAAGCGAGTACCAGGGCCACGCGATCATCCTGCCGAGCGCGAAGGGCACCCAGCCCTTCGACCCGAGCCACAGGAACAGCATGAAGGTCGCCGACACGCCGATCGCGACGAGCGCGTCCGCTTGACGCGCCTTCCGCGCCCAGAGCGCGAGGAGGAACGCGCCGAGGAGGCCGCCCGCCGTCACGCTGGCCAACCCGAGCGCCACTTGCACGGCCGGGACGCTCTGCGGAAGCCGCGAAAACCCGACGGCGAGGCCGGCGAGCACGATCGTCCAGAAGAGCGTGAGGAGTTTGCCCAGCACGAGGCCACGCTTCCCCTCCACGTGTTTCTTGCCCATCAAAGGCGCCACGATGTCGAGCGCGAGAGCCGAGGCGAGCGAGTTGAGCGCGGACGACTCCGAGCACATCGCCGCCGAGAAGATGCCCGCGATGAGGTAGGCCGAGACGAGCGGCGGCAGGTGCCCCACGATGAACGACGGGAAGATCTGGTCGCTCGTCGCGAACCCGCCCGGGCCGATCGCACGTCCGCCGTAGAACGCGAAGAGCCCGACTCCGACCGAGAGGAACAGGCAAAACTGCAGGATGACGAGGACGCCGCTTCCCACGAGAGCCTTCCGGGCGTCGCGCAGCCCGCGGCACGCGAGGAGGCGCTGGACGATGAGCTGATCGGCCCCGTGGCTCGCCATCGCGAGCACCGCGCCCCCGATGACACCCGCCCAGAACGTGTACGGCTGCGAGAGATCCATCGAAAAGTCGAACAGCCGAACCGGGCGCCCGAGCTCCGCGCACTTTCTAAGAATCCCCCCGAATCCCCCGTCGAACGAGTGGACCAGCACCCAGAGAGCCATCGTCGCTCCCGACAGATATACGACGACTTGAATAAGGTCGATCCAGATGACGGCCTTGATTCCGCCGACATACGTGTAGAGCGCCGTCGCGGCCGCCAGCAGCAGGATCGCGATCCACACGGGAACGCCGAGGATCAGGGCGATCGGGATCGCGGGCACGGCGAGGCGCACGCTCGCGGCCATGACGCGCGTGACCATGAAGATGAGCGACGTGAAGCGCCGCGCGCCGACGCCGAAGCGCCGCTCGAGGAGGGCATAGGCCGTCGTGATCTCGCCCTGGAAATACCCGGGCAGGAGCAGCGCCGAGACCGCGATACGGCCGACGAGGTACCCGAACGCGAGCTGCAGGAACGTGAAGCCCGTGCGATAGGCGTCGCCGGGAACCGAAAGGAACGTCAGGGCCGAGGTCTCCGTCGCGACGATGGACGCCATGACGGCCCACCAGGGCATCGCATGGCCGCCCAGGAAGTAGTCCTTCGCGTCCTTCTGGCCTTTCCCGAGCCAGGCGCCGAGGACGTTTATCGCCGCGAGGTAGACCGCGATCGCGATGAGCGTTGGCAGCCCGAGGGAAATCCCTTCCATGTGGGCGGGATGATCACACAGGGGCCTCGCTTGTTCTCTTCTTCGCTTAAGCTCGCGGCGTGGCCTTGGCAGTCGAACGCAACCGGCTCCTTCAGGAGCTCGCCGCGTTCTGCGAGGCTCACCCCGTGGACGAGAAGGTTCTCCTCGTCCCCTCGTTCCAGACCGGCACGCAGGTCCTCGACGCCCTCGCACGCTCCGGCTGCGCGCACTTGAACCTGAGGCCCGCGACCGTCTTCTCGCTCGCGCAACGCGTCGCGGGGCCGGCTCTCGCGGCCGAGGGGTACTCCACGCTCTCGCGCGCCCAGCTCCTCGCCCTCGTCGAGGACGCCTGCGACGACGCCCTCGAACCCGATTCGTATTTCGGCGCGCTGCGCGAGCGGCCGGGCCTCCACCGCGCGCTCCAGGCGACGCTGAACGAGATCCGGCGCGCGGGTCTCACGCCGGAGCAGCTCCCTCCCGACGCGTTCGAGGACCCGCGCAAGGCCCGCGAGATGAAGGCCGTCGGTCGCGCCTACCGCGACGCCCTGAAGAACGGCAAGTATGCCGACCCCCTCGACGTCCTCGCGCGGGCCACGAAAATGCTCGGCGAAGACGCCTCCCGGAGGCTCGGCGCGGGCGTACACGTCCTGAGGCCCGAAGGGCTCGACCTTTCCGGGTCCGAGACCGCGTTTCTCGAAGCCCTCCTCCCCCGCCCTCCTTTCCCGCTCGCCGTCGACGACCCGAAGGGCTTCGTCCCGACGCCCGAGCGTATCCTCCTCGCCTGCGCATCCGGCGAGGAGAACGAGGTGCGCGCCGTCTTCCGCCGAGTCGTGGACGAGAAGATCTCCCTCGACGACGTCGAGATCGCGATCACGGACGACGCCGCCTACCGTCCGCTCATCTACGAGCTCGCCCAGCAGGTCGGCTTCCCGTGCACTTTCGCGGACGGGATACCCGCGACGTTCTCACGCCCGGCGCAGGGCGCGCTCGACTTCCTCGACTGGATCGCGGGTGGCTACGAGGACCGCGCCCTCGCGCGGCTCTTCGGCGCCGGGCGCGCGGACCTCGCCGCGGCGCACCCGCGCGGCGGACTCGTGGGCCCGATCCGGGCCGCGCGCGCCTTCCGAAGGGCCGGGATCGTCCGCGGCCGGGAACGCACGCGCGCCCGCCTTGCCCTCGACCGCGCGCGGCAGGAGCGAAAGGGGGTGGCCGAGGGCCTCGAGCCCGAGGCGATCGCCGAGCGGCTCGTCGCACTGGACGCGGTCACGTCTTGGGTCGACCGGCTCCTGGCGATCGCGCCGGTCCCCGACTCCGAGGGGCGCGTCGACCTCGCCGCGCTCGCGCGGGCCGGCCTCGCACTCACGGAGCTCCTCGAGGTCGCGAGCCGCCTCGACGGGATCGCGCGAGAGGGACTTACGCGGCTCTTCGGCGAGTTTGCAGCGCTCCGGCCGCGCAAGCTCCCGCTCGCCGCCGCCGCCGCACGCCTGCGCGAGGCGGTGGAATCGCTCTCGGTCGCGTCCTCCACGCCGGTTGCCGGCCACGCGCACGTCGCGAAGATCGCGGCGGCGGGCTGGAGCGGCCGCGGCCACACGTTCGTCCTCGGCCTCGACGAGGCACGCTTCCCCGGCGGCGGCGCGCAGGACCCGGTCCTCCTCGATCACGAGCGCGACGCCGTGAACCGCCGGGTCGCGTCCGCGCACCTGCCCCTACGCCGCAGCCGAATTCCGGAAGAGAGCCGGCACGCGTTCGACGCGCTCCTCGCGCGCCTCAGGGGCCGGGTCGTCCTCTCGTATTCCAACCGAGACTTCCTGCAGGATGCCGAACTGTTTCCCTCCTCGGCGGTGCTCGGGGTGTTTCGGAAGCTCGAGGGCGCTCCGCAGGCGAGCTTCCGCGACCTCAATGCCCGCGAGACCGCCCCGGCCGCCTTCCGGCCCCTGGGAGAGCCCCTCGACGACGTCGAGTGGTGGCTCGCGGCGCTCCACGCGCCCGAGACCGACCCGGAACGCGCCGCGCGCGAGGTCGAGAAGGCGTACCCGTGGATCGCGGACGGGCGCGAGGCCGAGGACGCGCGCCGCTCGTCGGTGTTCACGAAGTGGGACGGGCGGCTCACCGTCGAGCCCGGCGAGCTCGACCCGCGCGTCACGCGCGAGCCGACGTCCGCCTCGCGCCTCCAGCTCCTCGCGAAAAGCCCGCGGGCGTACTTCCTGAAATACGTGCTGGGGCTCTCGGAGCCGGACGAGGAGCGGCCCGTGGACGCGTGGCTCGACCCCCTCGAGTACGGCCGTCTCTTCCACGACACGGCGTTCGACTTCTTTTCGGAGCGCAGGGACCCCGACGAGGCGTTCGAGATCGCGCGCGAGACCGCCCACCTGCAGAAGGTCGCCGAGCGCAACCTCGCCAGGATGCGTGGCGAGATCCCGCCGCCGAGCGAGGTCGCGTTCCGGACGCAGCGCGACGCGTTCCTCGCCGACCTCGCGGTGTTCATCAAGGCGGAGGCGAAGAATGCGGCGACCTCGACCCCCCGCTTCTTCGAGGTCCCGTTCGGCCGGTCCCGCGGGAGCGCGGGCAAGGATCTCGCCTCCGCAAAGCCGCTCGAAGTCCCGATGGACGGCGCGACCTTCCTCCTCGAGGGCAAGATCGACCGGATCGACGCCGAGGGACCGGGCGCGTGGGCCGTCTGGGACTACAAGACCGGCAGCGAGCGGCAGTTCAAGGAATCCATGCCGCTGAACCGCGGCCGCCAGATCCAGCACGCGCTTTACGCGCGCGCCGCGGAAATCCTCCTCCGGCGCTCCGGGTTCACGGTCGCATCCCTCAGGTCCGGTTACTACTTCCCGACGCGCAAGGGTGGGGCGCGTCGCGTCGTGCCCGAGGTGTCCGACGCGGACGTGGACGCAACGCTCGAGAACCTCTTCGACCTCCTCGCTGCCGGCGCGTTCCCACACTCGACCGAGAAGCGCGACTGCGAGTATTGCGATTTCCGCATGGCCTGCGGCGACCCCGACGCCGCCGCGCGCCGGTCGAAGGCAAAGTGCGAGGCCGGAGATCCGCTCCTCGCCTCGCTGCGCGCGCTGGGGAGCCGCGGTGTCTGAGCGGCTCCTGAGACCCGGTCCACTCCCGGACGCCGCCGCGCGCGCGCGCATCGAGACGGAGCTCGACCGGAATTTCCTCGTCGAGGCGGGCGCCGGTTCCGGCAAGACGACAAGCCTCGTCGCGCGGATGATCGCGCTCCTCGCGGCGGGTGCCGCGAAGCCCGACACCCTCGTCGCGGTGACCTTCACGCGCAAGGCCGCCTCGCAGCTCCGGCAGAAGTTCCAGGAGAAGCTCGAGGAGCGGCTCCGGTCCGTGACGGACGGGGCCGTGAAGGAGCGCCTCGACCGGGCGCAGAAGGGACTCGACCTCGTCCGTGTCGGGACGATCCATTCCTTCTGTGCCTCGCTCCTGCGCGAACGGCCCGTCGAGGCGGGGATCGACCTCGGTCTGTCGGACGTCAAGCTCCAGGAGGCGGCGCTCTTCCAACCGCAGGCGTGGCGAGAGTGGATCGCCGAGTGCTCCGAGAGAGACGACCCCCGCCTTGCGGCCCTCGAGGAGACCGGCGTCAAGCCCCAGGACCTCGGCGACGCGTTCGAGATGCTCGCCGAGTACCCCGACGTCGTCCCGGTCGTGAAGAAGCCTCCCCCGCCGAAGCCCTCGCTCGACACCGCGCGCAAGCGGACGGCGGAGCTGCTGGCCGAGGCCGAAGCGCTTCGGCCGGACCGGCCCCTCCAGGGCAAGAACGCCGACGACCTCCAGAGCGCTCTCGTGCGCGTGAAGCGTCTGGTCGACCAGCCCGACGCCGAGACGGACGACGGCTTCGTGCGCCTCCTCGAGGAGTTCGAGCCCGACAAGCTCCTGGAGATCAAGGTCACGCAGTGGGAGGGCGGGAAACCAGCCGCCCAGTCTTTTCTCGCGCGATTCGAGGCCTACCGCGAAGACACCGTCCTGAAGGCGCTCACGGCGTGGCGCGAGTGGGTCCACCCGCGCGCCATGGACTTCCTCCTCCCCGCGCTCGAGCGCCTGCGCACGCGCCGCCGCGAGGAGGGCTTCCTCACGTACGAGGACCTCCTCCTGATCTCCCGCGACCTCCTGCGCGACCAACCCGCGGTGCGCCGCTACTTCCGCAGCCGCGTCTCGCACCTTCTCGTGGACGAGTTCCAGGACACGGACCCGCTCCAGGCCGAGATCATGCTGTTCCTCACCGCCGCCGACGACAGGCAGCGGAACGCGTGGAAGCTCCGGCCGAAGCCCGGCTCCCTCTTCGTCGTCGGCGATCCGAAGCAGTCCATCTACCGCTTCCGCCGGGCCGACATCGAGACGTACGAGACGTTCCGCGAGATCGTAAGGGCCTCCGGCGGCGACGTCCTCCCGCTCACCTCGAGCTTCCGGTCCGTCGAGGCGGCCGCGAAGCCCGTAAACGACGCTTTCGTGACGATCTTTCCGAAGGAGCCGACGACGCTCCAGGCGGCCTTCGCGCCGATCGAGGCGCGCTGCGCCGAGAAGGGGCCGACGTGCGGCGCCTTCCGGCTCGCCTCGGGGGGCGACGGAAACTTCCGCGAGAAGAGCGTCCGCTCGCAGAACGCCGCCAACGTCGCGGCCTTCGTCCGGCAGGCGCTCGCGGGCGGCTGGAAGATCCCGGCGGGTGAGGGCGGCGCGCCCGTGACGCCGCGCGCGTCGGACATCCTCGTCCTGACCGTGGGCCGCGACGCGCTCGCCGAGTACGCGCAGGCGCTCGAGAGCGCGGGCGTCCCCGTCGAGGTCACGGGGAGCAAGGCCTTCGCGATCACGAAAGGGCTCCTCGCCCTCCAACCGCTCCTCTCGGCCGTGAACGACCCCGACGACGAGGTCGCCGTCGTCGCTTTCCTCTCGGGCCCGCTCTGCGGCGTCGACGACGACGCCCTCTACCGCCACCGTAAGGCCGGCCGCCGCTTCGCGTTCATGTCCGAGCCCGAGCCCGGCGCCGACCCGCGCATCGCGCGGGGCTTCGCGCTCCTTCGGCAGGCCCGGGACGACAGCCGCGCGTATCCGCCCGCGGCCGCCCTCGTGAAGATCGTCGAGCGCCTGGGCCTCGCGGCCGCGATCTCGGCGGAAGACGGCGGACGAACCGCGACCGGCAACCTCCTCAAGGTCCTCGCGTGGGCCCGCCGCCTCTCCGCCGACGGCCACTCCTTCGCGGACGTCGCGCGGCGGCTCGTCGAGAAGGCGCCCGAGCTCGAGGAAATGAGCGTCGACGCCGCAAGGTCGAACGCCGTCCGCCTCATGAACATCCACAAAGCGAAGGGTCTCGAGGCCCCGATCGTCGTGCTCGCCGAGCCCGTGGACCGCGCCGCCCACGATCCCGACGCGCATATCGAGCGCACGGGCGACGAGCCCCGGGGATGGTTCCCCGTCTTGCAGCCGCTGGGCGAGCGAGGCGTCCGCGTGCTCGCGCTGCCGCCCGACTGGCAGGAGAAGAGCCGCGTGGAGCGGGAATTCCTCGACGCCGAGCAGCAGCGTCTCTTTTACGTCGGCGCGACCCGCGCGATGTTCACGCTCGTCGCGAGCGTCCATACGAAGACGACGCAGAAGAACGGGTCCCAGCTCACGGGCCTCTGGGCCCCGCTCGACCCGTTCCTCGCCCCGCTCGCGTTCCGGCCCGCGCCCGTCTCGCCGCCGGACGCCCGGAAGCTCCCCCCGTTCGCCGACCAACTCCCAAGCGTGAGGAAGCGGATCGCGGCCGCGCGAGAGAGGGCCGCGGCGCCGACGTATGGCGTCGTCTCCGTGACGGCCCTCGCGAGGAAGGAGGGGCCGCGGGCCCCATCGTCGGCCGAGGAGGCGCGGGGCGCCGCGTGGGGCCGCGTCCTCCACCAGCTCCTCGAAGCCGAGATGCGGACGCCCGGCTTCGACCTCGAGCCCCTCGCGCAGAACCTCATGCGCGAGGAGGAAGTCGCACCGGAGCTCCTCGGCGAGGTCCTGCGCGTCGCGACTTCGGTTACCTCGTCGGACCTCTGGGGGCGCGCGCGAAAGGCGAAACGCCGCTTCGTCGAGGCCCCGTTCGCGATGCTCGTGCCGTCGAAGGAGCTCGGAATCACGGATGAACCCTCCGAGACGCTCCTCAAGGGCGCGATCGACCTCGTCTTCGAGGAGGATGGGGTCTGGCACGTCGTGGACTGGAAGTCCGACGTCGTCGGCGACGGCCTCGCCGCCCTCGTCGCGCACTACGCGCCGCAGGTCACGCACTACCGCCGCGCATGGGAGGCGTTCACGAAGCAGCCGGCGAAGGTCGGGCTTTTCTTCATGGACACCGGGAAACTCGTCTGGCTCGGAGAAGAGGGGAAAGAAGGAGAGGAGACCATTTCTTTGAAGGTGAATAGGGCGACCCCCGCCGCCGAAGCGCAACCGGATGCGTCCACGCCTCGCCAGCGCTCATTATTCGAAGAATCTTGAAGATCTCATCCGCCGCCACGGCCCTCCTCGCAGCGGTTCTTCTCTCTGGGTGCGTCTCGTCCGCGTGGGAGAAGACCGAATCAGTGCCCGGAGGGCGGCTGTACGTCCCGAAGGTCTACGCGCCCCTCCTCCCCGGCTCGATCTACCCGAACAAGAATGTCCCCGTGCCGACCAAGAACCGCCCGGCGATGGTCGTCGCGTGCCCGCCGAAGGGCGATTGCCGAGAGAAGGAGATCCTCGACCAGGCCGCGCAGCGCGGCATCGTCGTCCTCGTCGCGAGAGGAGCGGAGGCCGCAATCGCCCCCAGACAAGAGGTCGATCTGACCCGAACCGGGACCCTCATCGTCACCTCCGCTTCGCTGAAGGTTGAAGCCACACCGCCACTGAAGGCCGAGTCCTTCCCCTCTTCCCCTTCTAAGAAGATTCTCCTCGCGACGTTGCACATGGCCGAGTCGCCTGCAACCCCGGACGGGGCCGTCCTGAAGCTTTACGCCCCAGACGCTCGCGGCCGCCTCCCCCGCGAAGCGTTCCGCGACGCGGTCGAGTGGCTCGCGGGCGAGCTCAACGCGCACTGAGACTTGCTCTCAGGACTAGAATCCTGGCCCATGCACACCCGGAACGAAGGCGCGGTGCGCGCCAAGGGCGTCCTTCACGCGTGGCAGAGGCGGCTCTACACGATCCTGCTCGTGCCGCTCGGCCTCATGGCGGCGAACTCGATCTACCTCGTCGCCTTCACGAAGTACTCCTCGTTCTTCATGGCGATGCTGCTCATGCACCTCGTGCTGGGCCTCCTGATCGCCATCCCGTTCCTCGTGTTCGCCTTCACGCATGGGGCGCGGATGCTCGCGAACATCCGCAACCGGAACGCGAAGATCGCGGGCATTACGATCGTCGCGCTCGCGCTGACGTGCATCGGCACGGGCGTCACCATGGCCCTCACGGGTGCGACGCTCACGCACCGCCCGGTCTACCTCGCACACGTGTTCGCGATCCCGGTCGCGCTCGTCGCGTTCATCCTCCACAGGCGCGCGGCCGTCCACAAGCTGCACCTCACGCGGCTCTTCCAGTGGGGTGGCGCCGTCGCCGCGTTACTCGTCATGATGGCCGGCCTCCACAAGATGGAGAAGCCGCCGCAGCGCATCGTGAACCGCGAGGGCGACACGCAGTTCTTCCTGTCCTCGGCCGAGACGTTCGATCAGGGCCTCCTCGACGGCAGGAAGCTCGCCGCGAACCAGTACTGCCAGGAGTGCCACCCCGACTCCTTCAAGCGCTGGGAGAAGTCCGCCCACCGCTTCTCGTCCTTCAACAACCCGTTCTACCGCCGCGCCGTCGAGCTGACGGCCGACCGCGTGGGCCGCGAGAAGACGAAGTGGTGCGCCGGCTGCCACGATCCCGTCGTCCTCTTCACCGGGCAGATGGGAAAGGCCACGATGGCCTCGTTCTCGTACGACCAGTTCGAGGCGCAGCAGGGGCTCACGTGCATGGCCTGCCATTCGATCGCCGAGGTGAAGGACGTCCGCGGCAACGGCGGCTACGTGGTGGAGGAAAGCAAGCAGTACCCCTTTGCCTTCACGGACAGCAAGGTCCTCAAGGAGGTCAACAAACTCCTCATCCGCATGGAGCCGTCTCTCCACCGGCAGACGTTCATGAAGCCGTTCATGCGCACGCCCGAGTTCTGCGCGACGTGCCACAAGGTCAGCCTCCTCCCGCCCATGAACGAGTACCGCTGGCTGCGCGGACAGAATCATTACGACTCGTGGCAGGACTCGGGCGTGTCCGGCTACGCCGTGCGCTCCTTCTACGACCCGCCGAAGGCGAAGGCCTGCCGCGACTGCCACCTCCCGCTCATGGCCTCGCAGGAATTCGGCAACCAGGACGGGAAGCTCCATGACCACCTTTTCCCCGCCGCGAACACGGCACTGCCCGCGATCCGGGGAGATCAGGGGACTATCGAAGATATTCGCAAAAAGGTATTGGTCGGATCGCTTTCAATCGACCTGTTCGGCTTGAAGCGGGGCAACGAAGTCATTCCTCTCGGTCCTTCCCTGCCGTCGCTTCGGCCCGGCGAGACGGTGGACGTCGAGGTCGTCGTGAGGACGCGGACGCTCGGCCACCCCTACACGAACGGCACGGCCGACAGCAACGAGACGTGGGTCGAGTTCCGCGCCGACAACGGGCCGCGCTCCGTGATGGCCTCCGGCACGCTGGATGCGGCGGGCCGCCTCGATCCGGCGGCCGACAAGCTCTCCCAGCTCGTCATCGCCCACGACGGAACGCCAGTGGACCGCCGCCAGCCGCAGGACATCCATGTCCCGCTCTTCAACAACTTCATCCCGCCCGGCGCCGCCCGCACGGTGCACTACCGCTTCAAGGTGCCGGCCGACGCGAAGGGCGAGATCACGCTCTCGGCCACCGCGAACTACCGGAAGTTCTCGCGCGACTACTCGATTTTCGTGGGTGGCCCGGATGCGCCGGCAATCCCGATCACGCGCATCTCGGCCGACGCCGTGAAATTACCCGTGGCGCCCGCGCCCGCCGCGACGCTCGCGGCGAACGTCACGCGCGGCAACCCCGACTGGCCCGAGAAGCAGTGGATTCGCTGGAACGATTATGGGATCGGCCTCCTGCTGCAGGGCGACCTCCGGGGCGCGTCGTACGCGTTCCAGAGGGTGGCCGACCTCGCCACGGACAAGCCAGACGGCCCGCTCAACCTCGCGCGCGCGAAGATCCAGGAAGGCGACCTGCCCGCCGCGAAGGCCGCGCTCGCCGAAGCCGAGACGCGCCGCCCGAGCTGGCCGAAAACAGCCTATTTCCGGTCGCTCGCCTCGAAGGAGGAAGGCCGCCTCGACGACGCGCTCGCCGACCTCGAGCGCGTGGACCGGAGGTTCCCGAAGGACCGCGTCGTCCTGAACCAGAGGGCGCGCGTTCTCTACCTCGCGGGCCGTTATGCCGACGCTCTCCCCTTTATCGACCGCGTCCTCGCGATCGACGGCGAGGACCTGGCCGCTCATTACAACGCGATGCTGTGCCTCAGGGCCCTCGGCCGCGGCGAGGAAGCCGCCGCCGAAGAGAAGTGGTACCGCTACTTCAAGGACGACGAGGCGTCACGGGCCGTCCTCGCCGACTACCGAAGGACGCATCCGTTCGACAACCGCGAATCGCTCCCCGTGCACGTCCACGACGAAAGTGTTCCGGCGAAGGCCGAGGAGCCGTCGTGGATCGCGGAGATCGGGCCGAAGGGTTACGCCTACAAGGGCGCCGCTCCGAAAAACGAGATGGTCCTGAAAGACGACCGGCCCGTGGGCGCCCCGCGCCCGTTCACGCGGCCCGAGACGCCGAAGACGGCGGCGGGAAAGAAGGCCGCGGGGTCGGTCCCCGTCGCCGTCATCCAGATTTCGGAGTGAGGCGCGTTCGTTCTGGAGCGTTCGATTTTCTCGTCTGTCTGATCGTGACTGCGGCGTGGGCGGCGCGCGTGCTGCCCCGCCTCGGCACGCATCTCCGCGATGCCTACGACGCGCAGTTCCAGGCCTGGGGCGTCGCCTGGGTCGGTCACGCTCTCGTTCACGCGCCGCTCCACGTCTTCGACGCGAACATCTTCGCCCCGCTCCCGAACGCGCTCGCCTTCACCGAGCCTCTCGTCGGATACGGGCTCTTCGGGCTCCCGCTGGGCCTCGTCGGGCTCTCGCCGGTGGGCGTCTTCAACGTCCTCTGCCTTCTCGGGACGGCGTTCTCGGTCTGGGCGATCTCGCGCCTCGCGATCGCGCACGGCGCCCCGCGCGCCTCGGCCCTCCTCGGCGCCGCCGCGGCGGCATTGGGCGCCCCGGCCGCGTCGAACTTCGGGTACATCTCGTTCGTCACCCTCGGGGGCATCGCGCTCTCTCTCGTCGCCTGGAAGAGCCTCCGTGAGAGCGGGCGATGGGCCTCCGCCGCCGCTCTCGCCGCGGCCATCGCCGGGCTGGGGTGGTTTTCACTCCAGCTCTTCGCGTTCGGCCTCGCGGCTCTCGCCGCCGTCGTCGCCTCCGACGCGGTGACGAAGCGGGAGACGCGCCGCCTCTCCCTTCTCGCGAAGCTCGCCGCCTCGCTCGCGCTCGCGGCCTCGCTCCTCGCCCCGCTCGCGATCCACATGCTCGAGGCGCGGCGGGATCACGGCTTCCAGCGGGACGACGCCGAGAGCCGCCTCTTCTCCGCGTCGCCAAGGGACTGGCTCACGACGACGAACGAGAATCCGGGGCAGGCCTTCCTGAAATGGCGAAGCGACTCCGAGAGAAGCCTGTATCCGGGAACGGCCGCGCTTCTCTTGAGCGCCCTCGGTCTCCTCGCGTTCCTCGGGACGAAGAAGCACGGCAGTCTCGTGGCCGCGGGCGCGCTCCTCGCCGGGCTCGGTATCGCGGGCTCGTTCGGCCCCGCGGGCCCCGTCGTCCCCATCCTGAAGGTCGTCTTTCCGTTCGTCTTCTCGGGCATCCGGGCGTTCACGCGCTTCGGCATGGTGGCCCAGATCGGTTTCGGCCTCCTCGCCGCCGCGGGTGCTGCCGCCTTGCTCGAGCGGGCGCACGCGCGCATGGCCCGGGCCGCGCTCGCCGCGGCGCTCGCTCTCGGAATCTATTGGGACGAGAGACAGACCGTGCGCTTCGAGGTCCGGCCCGAGTTGCCGGAGGCGCCGGTCGAGCGGTTCCTCGCCCGTTCGGACACGGGCGGGCCGATCCTCCACCTGCCTCTCTACCACTCGCCCGGCGACGCCCGATGGGTGTTTTCGAGCCTCGCGCACTTCAAGCCCATCGTGAATGGCTACGCGAGCTACGTGCCCCGGCGAAGTCAGGAGCTCGCCGCGACGCTCGCCGACGGGAGAATCCCGGAATCCACGCTCGTTCGTCTCCGGGCCTGGCCGGTCGGCGTCCTCGTTGTCCACGAGCACGCGCTTCCCCTCGAACGCCTCGAGCCCACGATGGCGTTTCTCGCGAGGGCGCTCCGGACGAACGCCCTCGAGGCACCGCTCCATTTCGACCATCGGGGAGGAGACGACTGGTTCTTCTCTCTCAGCCGCTCCGCGGACGGGGCCACGGAAAAGGAGGCCCGCCTCTTTCTCGCGCATGCCGATTTCTACCAGCCGATCGGGCATTTCGAGGAATCGGACTTCCCCGCTGCGATCGACGAGCCGGCCGAAGGGCAGGTCGTCCATGGCGTCCTGTCCGTGCGCGGCTGGAGCCAGACGCCCGCTGCGCCCACCGTCGCCGCCGCCCCCGCCGAAATCGTCGAGATCCGGATCGACCGCGACAGGCGCGCGCGCGCGTCTTTCGCGCGGACTCCCCGCCCCGACGTCGCCGCCGCGCTCCCCGCGCTCGGGAGCTGCGCCGAAGCCGGCTATGCGGCCGTCTTCCCGATGCTCCCCGGCGACGACGGCCGGCACGACATCCGCGTCGTCTTTCGCGCCGCCGACGGCCGCTTCAGGACCCTCACCCGCGCGTTCGAGTGGGCGCCTTAGCGCCCGCCCCCATGGACTGCGGCGAGAATACCGACGTCATGCAGATCCACACCCTCGATCTCGAGTTCTTCCGCGGCGAGACGATCGCCGCGTATCTCGTTGAATCCGGCGGCCACCTCGCGCTCGTCGAGACCGGGCCCGACTCCACGTGGCCGCAGCTCGTCGCCGCGCTCGCGAGGCACGGCGCCAAACCCTCCGACGTGAAGGACGTCCTCGTGACGCACATCCACCTCGACCACGCCGGCGCCGCCTGGCGGCTGGCGCGGACCGGAGCGAACATCTGGGTGCACCCGCGCGGCGCGCCGCACATGGCCGACCCCTCGAAGCTCCTCGCCTCCGCGACGCGGATCTACAAGGACCAGATGGACACGCTGTGGGGCACGCTCGAGCCGATCCCCCCCGACAGGCTGAAGATCACGGAGGACGGCGCCGACATCCGCATCGGAAACGCCGCCATCCGCGTCCTCGAGACGCCGGGCCACGCGATCCACCACAACGCCTACTTCCTCGAGGGATTCGTCTTCACGGGCGACGTGGGCGGCGTCGCGATCGGCGACGGCCCGAACCTCCCGCCGACTCCGCCGCCGGACATCGACCTCCCAACCTGGGCGCGCTCGATCGAGCGCATCAAGGCGGCACGCCCGGACGGCTTCTACCCGACGCATTTCGGTTTGCACGGCGACGTCGCGGGGCGCCTCGACGAGATGATGGAGGAGCTCCACGTGTGGGCCGGGTTCGTGCGCGTGCGACTCGACGCGGGCAAGGACGAGCCCGCGATCGTGCCGGAGTTCGAGGCGTGGCTCACGGACCGGCTCCTCGCGAAGGGCGTTGGCGCGGAGGGCCTCGAGGCCTACAAGACCGCGCTCCCCTTCGCGATGAACGTGACGGGCCTCGTCCGCTACTGGAAGACCGCGGGCAAGGGCGCCTGACGGCGCCCTACATCCCCGTCTGCGGCCTCGCGTCGATCGTCGGCCTCGGCTCGTAGTGGCTCAGGAAGTCGCTCACGCTCTCCTGCTGGGCGGACTTGAACGCGGCGCGAAGCTGGATCTGCTCCAGCGACTGCGCGAGATACCGGGGGCCGCCCATGTATTTCGGCGCCTTGTCCTTGAAGAACGCCTGGACGTCGGCCCGGTGCTCCGCGTCGCTGAAGCCCGAGGCGAGGCCCGGGAAGCGGGCCGGCGACTCGCGCGGAAGCCGCGAAGTGAGCTGGTCGAAGTTCGTTTTCAGGAACGCCCACGCCTCGGGACGCGTCTCGCGATTCGACGCCACCTCCCGCAGGATGACGATGGACTCGCGCGCGTCGAACTCGTCCGCGAGCGTCACTCTGAGCGCCGCGGGAACGACCGACGGGTCCCGGAACAGGCCGAGGCTCGACAGGAGCCGCGTCCGCTCGCGCCGGTCCGTCGCCTTTCGCGCCTCGGCGAGAAACGACTGGAAGAGCTGCATGTCGCCGTGCCGCGCCGCGACGTCGAGGACGGCGGGCGCCATCTGCGCGTCGACCGCGCCGCGGTCCTTCAGCCAGGCGTTCGCGAGGCGCATCGCGTCGGCCACGAGCGCCGGCTCGTCGCCCTCGTTCGCGACGAAGGGAACGAGCGTCTCACGCAGAAGCTGCGTGTCCTCGTCCTCTCCACTCTTCGCTTTCCAACCGAGGGCTCGCGCGCGCGCGCCGAAAACCTCGCTCACGAACCGGCGATACCGCGGGCGCATCGCGTCCATGACGAGGAGATCGCGCGGTGCCGCGGCGATGCGCTGGACCGACTCGACGACCGGCCGATCCCGGTCGTTCGCGAACGCCGGGACGAGTGAGAGCGCCGTCGCCATCGGGACGTCCCCGCTCCGCGCGAGCGCGGAGACGTCCGAGAGCGTCGCGACGCGCTCGGACGCAGTCAGGTGCTTCCCGCCGTCGGCGAGCACCTTGCCGAGAAGGCTGCCCGCGTAAAGGACGCGGTAGTAACCCGAGCCGGCGTTCGCGAGGACGCGCGCGGGGCAGGCGCCCGGGAGGGCGAGCTCGCCCGACGGCTGCGTGAGAAGCGTGCACACCCTCGCGGTGCCGGGGTCGCCCGCGCGCGCGCAGACCGGCACCTGCCACGTCTCCTTCGCCGAGCCGGTCGAGCCGGTCGGGAGGAACCGCTTCTGCGAGAGGAGAAGCCGGGGCGCGCCGCCCGTGCAGACGAGCTCGGCCGTGACGAGGGGAACGCCGGGCTGGTCGAGAAACGAGCGGAACGCCGGGACGATGGCCGGTGTCTTCGTGGCTTCCGCGATCGACGAGACGAAGTCGTCTGCCGTCGCGTTGCCCCAGGCATGGGTCTTCAGATAGCGCTGGATGCCCTGCCGGAATCCCTCCGGTGAGACCCAGCCCTCGAACATCTCGATGACGGCGGCGCCCTTCTGATAGGTGATCCCGTCGAAGGCGCTCACGATGTCGTCATTGCCCTCGATGGGCTGCCGGATGCGGCGCGCCGTCACGAGCGAGTCCTGGTCCATCGCGCCGGTACGGGCGCTCGCGCGCTGCACGGCCCAGGCCCACTCCGGCTTCCAGCGGTCGACGATCTTCGACCCCATCCACGTCGCGAAGGCCTCGTTCAGCCAGATGTCGTTCCACCAGGCGGTCGTCACGTAGTCCCCGAACCACTGGTGCGCGGTCTCGTGCGCACAGACGCTCGCGTAGGCGCGGCGGAAACGAATCGTCTCGTCGGCGGGCTTCGCGAGGAGGAGGCCCGAGGAGTACGTCACGAGGCCGGCGTTTTCCATGGCGCCGAAGCCCACGGTCTGCGGGATCACGAGGTGGTCGAGCTTCTCGTACGGGTACGGGATGTCGAAGTACGTCTCGAGCTGCTCGAGGATCTGTCCCGTGGACGCGGCCGCCCAGCGCGCGTCGGCGCCGCGGCCCTTCGGCACGATCATGCGCACGGGCACCTTGTTTCGGCCCGCGGTTCCCGCGTTCACGACGTCGAACGGACCCACGCCGAACGCCACGAGGTAGGTCGGGAGAGGCTTCGTCGGGGCGAAGACGAATTTCCTCCAGCCGTCCGCCTCGGCAGCCTCGGACGCGACCGGCGTGTTCGAAACGGCGAGCGCGCCTTTCGGCGCGTGAATGGTCAGTTGCCAGGGCGTCTTGAAAGAGGGCTCGTCGAAGCAGGGAAACACGCGCCGCGCGTAGATCGCCTCGAATTGGCTGAAGGCGTACCACTCGCCCCCGTCCTTCTGGCGGAAGAGCCCCTCCGTGTCTTTCGCTTCGATGCGGCCCGTATACGTGACGACGACCTTCCAGTCGCCCGGAGAAAGATTCTTCTGAAAGGTAAGACCGACGTAGTCCTTGCCGTCGGATGTCGGCGCGGCGGGGATCGCCTCGCCCCCTCCGGCGGGTTGCGCGGAAACCGCCTTGATGTCCAGCTCCTTGCCGTTCAACCAGACCGTGCCCGTCTCCCCTTTCAAAGAAATTCCGATCTCGATTTTTCCTTCGAATTTCTCCTTCGAAGGGTCGATCCACAGCTCCGCCGCGTAGCGAGTCGGCGCCGTGCCCGCGGGTAGGCGCAGTTTCGGGGGCGCCGGAGCCTCAGCCGCAGCGAGGGACGCCGCGAGGGTGGAAAGAAAGAATGCCGCGAAGGAAAGGGTCCGGACCGTTCGTTTCATGCCGCCGACTTTACGATGAAATCGGGCTGCGCTCCCTGAGGTAGCATTTCGGCTTCATGACCATTCGAAGAACTCTCCCCGTCCTCGTGGCCCTTGTCGCCGCCGCCTGCGGCAAGACCGAGACGAAGCCCGTCTCCCCGACGCCGGCCCCGGAGCCGACGAAGGTCGCGTCCTCGATCCGGTTCGAGGACGTCACGAAGGCCTCGAACGTGGCGTTCCTCCACGTGAACGGGGCCGCCGGGAAGAAGTGGATGCCCGAGACCATGGGCTCCGGCGTGGCCGCCTTCGACGCCGATGGCGACGGCCGCATCGACCTTCTCTTCGTGAACGGCCGGTACTGGCCGGACGACCCGCGCGCCAAAGCGGGACAGCCCACGCTCGCGTTCTACCGGAACGTCACCGAGCCCGGCGGCGCGATCCGCTTCGAGGACCGCACGAAGGAAAGCGGGCTCGCGATCTCTCTCTTCGGCATGGGCGTCGCTGTCGGCGACGTGAACGACGACGGATTCCCCGACGTCGTCATCACCGGCGTCGACGACATCCGGCTCCTTCTGAACGACGGGAAGGGCCATTTCCGCGACGCGACGAAGGGCTCGGGTCTCGTGGGATCCGGCTGGGGCTCGTCCGCGGCCTTCGCCGACTTCGACGGCGACGGCGTCCTCGACCTCTTCGTCGGCCAGTACGTGAACTGGACGGCGAAAACGGACCTCTATTGCTCGCTGGACGGAAAGACGAAGTCTTACTGCACGCCCGAGCGCTATCCCGGCACGCCCTCGCGCCTGTACAAGGGCCTCGGCGGCGGAAAATTCCGCGAGATCACGAGGGAAGCCGGCCTCGTGAATCCTCTGGGTAAGGCGCTGGGCGTGGCCGTGCGCGACATGGATGGCGACGGCCGGATCGACCTCGTCGTCGCGAACGACACGTCGCCGAACAACCTGTACCGGAACGAGAAGACCGTGAACGGCATCCCCGTCTTCCGCGACATAGCCGTCGAAGCGGGCGTGGCCGTGGGAGAGGACGGCCGCGCGCGCGGCGCGATGGGCGTCACCTTCGGGGACACGAAGAACGACGGTGGCACGTCCCTCGTGATCGGCAACTTCTCGAACGAAATGTGGTCCGTCTTCGCGGCCGGGCCCAAAGGCGACTTCTTCGTGGACGAATCCATCCAAAGCGGCATCGGGCGGACGTCGCTTCTTCCGCTCACGTTCAGCGTCGCGTTCGCCGACCTCGACCTCGACGGCGTGCTGGACCTCGTGGGCGTGAACGGGCACGTCGAAACGTCGGTCCAGGACGTCCAGCCCATGGTGACCTATCGCCAGGCGCCGCTCGTCTATCGCGGCCTCGGCGCCGGCAAGTTCGCCGATGCCTCGTCCCAGGCGGGCGCGGGCTTCCTCTCACCGATCGTCGGGCGTGGGCTGGCCGTGGCCGATCTGGACGGAGACGGCCGGCCCGATCTCGTCGTGACTGAAAACGGCGGCCCGGCTCACGTCTTCCGCAACGTGACGGAGACACCGGCGAAGGCCGTGCGCCTCGTCCTCGCGACGAACGGGAAGAACCGCGGGGCCGTCGGCGCGCGCGTGACCTGCACGATGGGCGGCAGGAAACGCGTGGACGAGGTCTCGGGCGGAGACGGCTACCTGTCCGTCAACGAGCGGACGGTCGTGATCGGACTCGGCGCGGCGCCGAAGCTCGACGCGGTCGACGTCCGCTGGCCCGACGGCACGACGGCGTCCGCGAAGGACCTCGCGCCCGGCCTCTATCGCTGGGTCGAAGGCGGCGCGCCGGAGCCGGTGAAGCGCTAGCGCGCGTACAATCGACGAGCAACATCATGTCGGGACGCACGGCCATCGTCGCGGGCGCCAGCGGGCTCGTGGGCGGGCACTGCCTGCGCCGCCTTCTGGCCAGCGGTCTGCATGAACAGGTCATCGCGTTCGTGCGCGGGCCGCTCAACGTCATGCACAAGCGGCTCCAGCAGCGCACGGTCGATTTCGACTGCCTCGGCCGCATGTCGGCCTTTCCGCGCGCGCAGGATGTGTTTTGCTGCCTCGGCACCACGATGAAGAAGGCCGGCTCCGAGGCGGCGTTCCGGAAGGTCGACTACGAATACGTCGTGCGCCTCGCGGAAACCTCCCGCCGCACCGGAGCAGACCGCTTCTTCCTCGTGAGCGCCGTCGGCTCCGACCCGAAATCACGCGTCTTCTACAGTCGGGTGAAGGGCGAGGCGGAGGACGCGGTCGCGCGGTTGGGATTCTCTGGACTTCACATTTTCCGGCCGTCGCTCCTCGTGGGCAGCCGGCCCGAAAAGCGGCCGGCCGAAGAGCTCGCGATCGCCGCCGCGCGGCTCGTTTCCGGCGTTTTCTTCGGGTCCGCCCGCAAGTACCGGCCGATCAAAGCCGACACCGTCGCCCGCGCGATGATCGTCATCGCACGCGAAGGGTCGCCCGGCAAGCACGTCTACACCTCCGACGAGATGGAGGGGCTCGCGACGCTGCCCTGAGGGCGCCGCTTCCGAGGAAGCCGATGAAGCTCACGACACTGCTTTCGATCCGCCTCCCGCTGTGCCTCGCTCTCGGCCTCGCTGCCGCCTCCGCCGCGCGGGCCGCCGAGGAGCGGTGGACCTCGCCGTCGGCGACCCGTCCCGCCGCGACCGTCACGCCACGGTGACCCTCGACGCGATCGTGGACACGCGGACCGGCGACGTCCTCTCTCCGGACGAGCTCGCCTCGCGCCTCGGAAAGATCCGTCTCCTTCTCGTGGGAGAGGGACATACCAGCATCGAGTCCCACCGCGTGGAGCGCCGGATCCTGGAGGCGCTCGTCTCGGCCGGTCGAGAGGTGCGTGTCGGCCTCGAGATGTACCCGTACACGGAGCAGGCGTGGCTCGACCGCTGGTCGAAGGGGCAGCTCACCGAGGACGGTTTTCTCGCCTTGTCGCGCTGGTACCGCAACTGGGGCTACAACTGGGGCTACTACCGCGACATCTTCCTGTTCGCGAGGGACAGGGGCCTTCCCCTCGCGGGCGTGAATACGCCACGGGACGTCGTCTCCGCGGTGCGCAAGAAGGGGTTCACGAACCTGACACCAGAGGAAGCGGCCCACGTGCCGGTGCGCGTCGACACGGACAGCGCCGAGCATCGCAAACTCTTCAAGGCATTCTTCGACGCCGACGCCGGCCTGCACGGCGGCCTCACGGAAGAGGCGCTCGACGGGATGTTCCGCGCGCAATGCACATGGGACGCGACGATGGCCTTCAATGCCGCAAACTCTCTCAAGGCCGCTCCGCCGGCCGCCATCCTCGTCGTCCTCGCCGGCTCGGGCCACGTCGTGTACAGCCTGGGCACTCAACGGCAGGTGGCGGCCTTCTTCGACGGGCCCGTGGCATCCCTCGTTCCGATCGAGGTCCCGGGAGAGAAAGGCGAAGCCGTTTCCGTTCGCGCCTCCATTGCGGACTACATCTGGGGCGTACCGCGCGAAGCCGCGCCGCTCTACCCCGCGCTGGGCCTCTCGACGCGCGAAGGTAAGGAGGGAGAACCGCTCGCGGTCATCGACGTCGAGAAGGATTCGGTGTCGGCGGCGGCCGGCGTGAGGACCGGAGACCTCCTGCTCGCGTTCGACGGGCTCCCGGTGCCCGACAAGGAGGCGCTCGCGACCCTGCTCGCCGCGAAGCGCTGGGGCGACCGGGTGACGCTCGACGTGCGCCGCGGCGGCCAGCCCGTCACGCTGACCGCCCGGCTTCGGCGCGCGCTTCCCGCGCCGCTGGCGACCGCTGCCCCTCTTCCTTTCTAAGAAATCCCCTCTTCCTCTTCCCTCTTACCTTCTCAGAAATCCCCTCTTTTCTTCGAGCTTCCCGTCGCGCAGGGAGTAGAGGCGGTCGGCGGCGACGGCCTCGAAGCGCGCGGCCGGCGCCGTCTTTCCCGGCGGGATGACCTCCACCGCGGCCGAAGTCGCCTCGCCGAGCCCGAAGTGCAGCGGCACCCACGCCCCCGAAGCGTAGGAGGGGCGAAGGATGAACTCCTGCACCTGTCGGACGCCGCCCGCGGTCACGACGACCTTCGTTCCGAGGACGGTCCGGCGATCCTCTCCCGCGACCGGCAGGATCTCGAGCGCGTGGGCGTGCGATGCCGTGGAGTTCTTCATGAGGCGGATGCCGCCCGACGCCGCGGCCAGGACGACATCCACCCGGCCGTCCCCGTCCACGTCGCCCGCCGCGAGACCACGCGCCGCGAGGCGCAGCGCAGCGAAGTCGCCCGATCCGGGCGTGACATCCGCCAGGCGACCGTGCCCCTCGTTCCGCCACACGAGCGGCGGCTGCTCGTAGTGCCGGTCGCCGAAGCCGTACATACCCAGGCCGCCCTTG
>Ga0207932_1000010_pt1 | contig 61080 bp, 52 predicted proteins | sample NGESurdeep092012_FD_184480 | JGI IMG/M metagenome (GOLD analysis project Ga0207932, IMG submission 184480) | Arctic peat soil microbial communities from Barrow, Alaska - NGEE Surface sample 415-2 deep-092012 (SPAdes) | ecosystem: Environmental > Terrestrial > Soil > Wetlands > Peat ...
GGCGCGACCCGCAGGGAGACCGGCGCGTTCGTCACCATGACCGTCACGCTGTCCGCCCCCACCCCCAGCGCCGCCACCACCCGCGCCGTCCCCACTCCGATCCCGGTCACCAGCCCCTGGGGCGTCACGGACAGGACGGTCGGAGCGGTGACCGTCCATGCGAGCGGCGGGTTCGGGATGGGCACGTTCTGACGGTCGTAGGCGACCGCGTTCAGTTGCCGCTGGCCGTTGACGGACGTGATGTCCGGCACCGGCCTGGGGCCGATCACGATCCGGGTCGCCCGTTGCGTCACCGTCACCGCGAGGCTGTCGGAGACCGCATCCAGGCGCGCGTGGAGGAACGTCGAGCCGACGCGGACGCTGGTCACCGTGCCGGTGGCATTCACCACGGCCACGGTGGTGTCGCCGCTCGACCACGCCGGACTCAGGCCGGCGATCACGTTGCCACGGGCGTCGCGGGCGGTGGGCGCCACCGTCGCCGTCGCGCCGATCGCATCGATCAGCAGGGACGCCTGGTCGAAGGTGAAGCGGACCAGCGCCTGGCGCACCGTGACGGCAACACTGGCGGAGTCCAGATCGAGGATGGCGTGGACGGTGGCCGTGCCGTTCTTCAGCGCCAGGAGCTTCCCCGCGGCGCTGACGGAGACCACGCTCGTGTCCGACGTTCGCCACGCGGCGGCGCCCGGGATGGCGTTGCCGTTGGCGTCGAGCGCCGTGGCGTGGAGGGTCGCCGTATCCCCCAGGCTCAGGAACGTCACCCGGGCCGAGTCCACCACGATCGACCCCGCCACGACACGCAGCGTGCGGGTGATCGCCGGCGGGGTGGAGGGCAGGATCGCGCCCGTCAGGCTCACCGTCAGCGTCGTAATTCCCCGCTTCAAGGGCCGGAGCGAGTCGCCGGCGCCCACGGCGATGACCGTGGTGTCGGACGAGGCGTATGCGAACCGGGCGCCGGTGAGCGCCGCGCCGTCCGCGGTGGCCTCCGCCACGGCCGCGACGACCCGGCCCTGGACCAGGGTCGAGTCGCCGAGGTAGACAATCACCACGTTCTTCGCGCCGGGCGCACGCAGGATGTCGGCGATCTGGCAAGTCGAGAAGGCGAGCCCGGCCAGGGCGACCACGGCAACCTGTGCCCCCCAGCGGACCACGCGCAGGGTCATAGTGTGCTGGGGAAGAGGTAGGGTTGAGTCTATTTCGAATCGGGCTTGAGGCAAGAGTCCCGGTCGCCGGGACCGGTGGAGGAACTGTACCCGATGCTCCCCCCGCACCCGGCCACGCCTGCCAGCAGGACGATTGTGACGACGCTCACCAAGCGCATGGGACCTCCAGGAGACGGCAAAGCCGGCGGAGGATCCGCCGGCGATTGTCTAACATCATATCCGACTGTTTTAGTAATGTTTCCTTCACGGTTCCGTGTCGCCGCTCACACCCCCGCCGGCGCCGTCTGGCGGGCCGGGGGGACACGGCGGATATTCACCGCCCCATGGATTGGCACGAGCAGGTCGCGGTCGTCACCGGCGGGACGCGCGGGATCGGCAAGGCGCTGACCCTGGATCTCGTGCGCCGCGGCGCGGCGGTGGCGTTCTGCGCGCGCGATGGCCAGGACGTCGAGCGGCACGTGGCGGGGCTGCTCGGCGGCGGCCACCGGGCGCTGGGCGCGGTGTGCGACGTGCGCGACGAGGCCTCGGTCGCGGCGTTCGCGGAGCGGGTGAAGTCGGAGCTGGGGACGCCGACGATCCTCGTCAACAACGCGGGCGTCGGCCGCTTCGCGCCACTGGGGGAGATGAGCCTGATGGCGTGGGACGAGGTGATGGACACCAACCTGCGCGGGCTCTTCCTCGTCACCCGCGCCTTCCTTCCCGCGATGGCGGCGCGAGGGCACGGCACGATCGTGAACGTCGCGTCCCTCGCCGGCCGCAACGGAATCGCCGAGGGGGCCGCCTACTCCGCCTCGAAGCACGGCGTCCTCGGCTTCTCGAAGTCGCTGATGCTCGAGGTCCGGAAGCGCGGCGTGCGGGTGATGGCGATCTGCCCCGGCTCGGTGAACACCGCCTTCCTCGACGGCGACACCCCCTTCGATCCGGACCGGGCCCGCATCCTCTTCCCCGAGGACGTCGCGAAGGCGACGCTCGACGCCCTCGAGCTGCCGGAGCGCGCGCTGGTCTCCGAGCTGGACATCCGCCCGGCGAACCCGTAGGGGCGCCGCTCACCGTAGACCGTTCACCGTCTACCGCACACCATAGACACTCGAAGCGCCCGGCTGGGATCTGCCGGGCGCTCGGAGCGATGGCGGTCGACGGTGAGCGGTCTGCGGTCTACGGTGCGCCCGTCAGCACCGGCAGCACGACGTGCGACGGGTATTCCGCCGACCGGAAGACCCGCTGGGTCGTCTTGTGGAAGTCGGTGTCGGTCGCGTGCCAGATGTCCATGAAGCGCCCGGGATTCCGGTCGATCATCGGGAACCAGGTGCTCTGGACCTGCACCATGATGCGGTGGCCGGGCCGGAAGGTGTGGAAGATGTCGTTCATCCGGTAATGGATCGGCGTCACCGCGTTCGGCACGAACGGCTCCGGCCGGCTCATCGAGTTCCGGAACTTCCCCCGCAGCACGTCCCCCCGCACCAGCATCGCGTACCCCGCCATCGTGTTCGGCGCGCGCGGGTTCGCGCCCGCTCCGGTGTCGGGGAAGACGTCGATCACCTTCACGATCCAGTCGCAGTCGGTGCCGCTGGTGCTGACGCTGAACGCGACGTCCACGGGGCCCGCGACGGTGAGGTCGGAGTCGAGCACCGGCGTCTCGTACACGAGGACGTCGGGGCGGCGCCCGGCGAAGCGCTGGTCCTCCACCATGAATCCGCCCTGGTACCAGTGCGTGATGGCGTTGGTGTACGGCACGGGCTTCGCCGGGTCGGAGACGTACTCGTCGAAGAGGCGGCCGTGGGCGCGGGGCGCCGCGAAGGCGAGGCCACCGTCGGCCTGCAGGTAGAGGTTGCGCTCCGTGGTGTTCCGCGGCGGCCACGCGTCCAGGTAGCGCCACACGTTGGCGCCGGTGTTGAAGACGGCGGCCTCGAAGGCCCGCGGCGCCGGGGCCGCCGAGTCGCCGAGGAGGTAGTAGTTGAAGAACGGCACCTCGATGCTGTCGGTGAAGACCTGCGCCGTCAGGAAGCCCCACCCCACGGCGCCGAGCGAATCGGCGGTGCCGCCGTTCCACTGGCCGTGCGACCAGGGGCCCATCACCAGGCGGTTCACCGCGCCGGGGCTCTGCGCCTCCGCCGCGGCGTAGGCGTGCAGCGCGCCCCACAGGTTCTCGGTGTCGAACCAGCCGCCGACCCAGAGCATCGCGGGGCGCAGGTTCCGAAGGTGCGGCCGGACGCTGCGCGCCGCCCAGAAGGCGTCCCAGGTGGGATGCGCCGCGATCGAGTCCCAGAAGGCCACGCTGTCGTGGAAGATGCGCGTGTTCGCGTTGGAAATCGGGCCGAGCTTCAGGAAGAACTGGTAGCCGTCGGGCGTGCCGAAGTTGGCGGGGTGGAAGTCGTGCGTGTTCGGCTGCGGCCGCGGCCAGCCGAAGCCCCAGTAGAAGTCGAAGGCGTGGGGGAGGAGGAGCGCGCCGTTGTGCATGAAGTCGTCGCCCCCCATCCACTCGGTCACCGGCGCCTGGGGGGACACGACCTTGATCGCGGGGTGGGCGTCGATGGCGGCCATAGACGCGTAGAAGCCGGGGTACGACGTGCCGCGCACGCCGATGCGGCCGTTGTTGCCCGGCACGTTGTGGATGAGCCACTCGGCGGTGTCGTACGTGTCGCTGGTCTCGTCCACGTCCCGGTTCGACGTCTTGTGCTCGATGTAGGGCCGGACGTCCATGAAGGTGCCCTCGGACATCCACCGCCCGCGCACGTCCTGGAAGACGCCGATGTAGCCCGCGCGCACGTACGCGAGGACCTGCCCGCCCCCCAGGCCGCGGAACACCCCGGGGAACTGGTCGGCGCCGTACGGCCCGACGCTGTAGGGAGTACGCGTCATCACGATGGGATGGAAGCGCGTGGTGTCCTTGGGGGCGTAGATGGTCGTGAAGAGGCGGACCCCGTCGCGCATCGGGATCATCACCTCGCGTTTCGTATAGAGGGTCCGGTAGTCCGTCGTCGGCGGTGCGGCAGGGGCCTGGGCCAGGGCGACGGGCGCGGCGGCGAGGACGGCCAGGATGGAGAGGGCGGAGCGGACGAGCGTGCGCGACATGGATGGGCTCTCCCGAAGGGATGCATTCAATGTAGGGATGCCGCGGACGGCCGGAAGGTTGGAAGGCGGCGGGCGACCTCGCGCTAGACGAAGAGCGACACGTCCGCGTCGGCCGCGAAGTCGAGGAAGGCCGTCGCGCCCGCGATGTCCACCCCCTCCACGAGGTCCTCCGCGCGCACGCCCATCACCCCCATCGTCGTCGAGCAGGCGAAGAGGCGCACGCCCCCCTCCCGCGCGATGTCGAGGAACTGCCCCACATCGAGCATGCGCGAGCGCTTCATCCACCGCTTCATCATCCAGGTCGCCACCGCCGTCATCCCCGGGAGGACGCCCACCAGGCTGGGCAGCGGGACCGGCATCGCCGGGTTGCCGAGGGACGGGACCTTGAGCTTGCGGTGCTTCTTCCGGTGGATGATGTCCAAGCCGTAGAAGGTGAAGAAGATCCCCACCTCCCACCCCAAGCTCACCGCCGTCGCCGCCAGGATGAGCGCGGGATAAGCGCCGTCCAGCGTCCCTTTCGACGCCACCATCGCCAGCCGGCGCGCTCGGCCGTCGGCGCGGGCAGGAACGGCTCCCAGCGCGGCCAGGGCGCTCATCCGTCCCCGTCCTTCCGGAGACGGAACACCTGCACGCCGTCCCGCTCCTCGGCGGAGAGGAGCGCCAGGCCCCGCTGCCGCGCCAGCGCGGGGAAGTCCGCCAGGGACCCGGGGTCGGTGCACACGACCCGCAGCGCCTGCCCGGGGAGGAGACGGTCGATGGCCCGCGACGCCTGGTAAACCGGCAGCGGGCAGAGCAGTCCGCGGCAGTCCAGTTCGGCGTCCGCGACGCTCGTCTCCGCCTGCGCGCCCGCCGCCGCGCCACGCGTCTGCGTGATCCGTTCGCTCATCGGGCCACCTCCTCCGCGTCCAGCCGCTCCGCGTAGAAGGACGCGTACTTGTGCCCCCCGTCGGGGGAGATGCCGACCACGAGGCCCGCCTCCACCGGCTCGAGCCGCGCGATCGCCTCGACGATCGCCCCGGTCGAAGGGCCGACGATCAGCGCCTCCTCCCGGAACAGCCGCCGCGCCATCGCGTACGCCGGTCCGTCGTCCACGCGCACGACGTCGTCGAGCACCGACCGGTCGAGGATCGCGGGCGCCTTGGCCTCCTGGAGGTTCTTGAGGCCGGGCAGGTGGTGCCCCCGCTGCGGCTCCACCGCCACGACGCGAATGCTCGGGTCGCGCTCCTTCAGGAACCGGCCGACGCCGGTGATGGTGCCGCACGTCCCGAACCCCGCCACGAAGGTCCGCACCCGACCCTCCGTCTGCTCCCAGATCTCGGGACCCGTCGTCTCGTAGTGCGCCCGCACGTTGTCGGGGTTCGCGTACTGGTTGGGCATCGCGTACCGCCCCCGATGGGCCGGGCTCTCGGCCACCGCCCGCGCGAGCGCGATGGCGCCGTCGCTCGGATTGTCCACCGGGCACAGGTCGTCCGAGGTCGCCATCACCTCGGCGCCCAGCATCCGCAGGAGCGTGAGCTTCTCCTGCGGCGCCCCCGAGGGGATGGTCACGGTGAGCTTCTTGCCCTCCAGCGCCGCCAGGGCCGCGAGCGCGATCCCCGTGTTCCCCGACGTGGCCTCGACCAGCTCCCGGCCGCCCAGCTCGCCGCGGCGCCGCATCCCCTCGAGCAGGTAGAGCGCGGTGCGGTCCTTGATCGAGCCGAAGGGGTTGAACCACTCGAGCTTGAGATGCGCCTCCGCGCCGCTCGGCAGGACCCTGCTGAGCCGCACGAGGGGCGTCGGGTTCTGCGGGCTGGCGATCAGGTCCCGCACGCTCCCGTAACGGCGGCGGGAAGCGTCGGGCCTCAGGCGTTCCTGGCGCGCCCGGCGCTCCGCTGCCGTACGGTCCTGCTGAGGCTCGGTCTGGACGGGCGGCTGTCCTGCCGCCGAGTTCGTGATGTACATCGAAGCTCCTCCACTCCTTCTCTCCCGCCGCCCGAGCGTCCGCTGGCCGAAACGACAAGACCCGCGACGATCGAACCGTGCGGGTCATTGGGGACGGCCTGCGTGACGACGAAACGTTCAGGCACTCAAGGTGACAGACCCGGGTCCGTACGCGTACTCCTCCTGGTACAGGGGCAGGCCCCCGGGCGACGGCGCGCGCGACTCATCTCCATCAGGCCTCGGTGGTGCGGGGTTCGAGATATACGACCCCGTAGCTCGCCATTGGTTCCAGGACCGCCCGTCAGTCGGTCCTGAGGCGGTACCCGACGCCGGGCTCGGTGAGGAGGTAGCGGGGCTGCGCTGGGGCGCGCTCCAGCTTGTGCCGGAGCTGCGTCATGTAGACCCGCAGATTCGCCGTCTGCTCGGCGCCGTGCGCTCCCCACACGTCCTTCAGCAGCTGGCGGTGCGTGAGCACCTTGCCGGCGTGATGGACGAGCACCGTGAGAAGCTTGTACTCGGTGGGGGTGAGGTGCACCTCCCCCCCCGCGACGAAGACCCGGCGATGGGCCAGGTCCACCTTCAGCTCGCCCAGTTCGAACACCGGCTCCTCGGGCGCGCCGGCGGCACGCGCCGCGTGGCGCAGCGCCACCCGCAGGCGGGCGAGCAACTCTTCGAGGCCGAAGGGCTTGGTGAGGTAGTCATCGGCGCCGGCGTCGAGGGCCGCCACCTTGTCCTGTTCCTTGCCCCGTGCCGAAATGACGATGATCGGCGTGCTCGACCACTCCCGGATGCGGCGCGTGAGCTCGAGACCGTCGAGGTCGGGGAGGCCGAGGTCGAGGAGGATGGCCTCGGGGTTCCGGCCGGTGGCCTGCGCCAGTCCCTCGCGCGCGGTCGCCGCCCCCACGTACCGGAAGTCGTGGCTCTCGAGCGCTGTCCGCAGGAAGTGCTGCATCGGGGGCTCATCCTCGATGACCAGTACCAGCGGCGCCGTCGCGGCGGCGGTCTCAGCCATCGTCGCTCTCCACCGGCATCCCGGACGGAGGCGTGCCCACGAGCGGCAGGGTGAAGCGGAACACTGCTCCGCCGCCGGCGCGATGCTCGGCCCAGATGCGGCCGCCGTGCGCCGTGACGATCCCCCTGCAGATCGTGAGCCCCAATCCCACGCCGCCCGCGGCCGAGGTGCTCGGCAGGCGGTAGAACTTCTCGAAGATCCGCCTTTCCTCTCCTGGGGGAAAGCCGGGGCCGCGGTCCGCGACGTCCACCACGATCGCACCCTCCTGCACCGACGCCGCAATCTCGATGGGGGTGCCCTCGGGCGTGTACTTCACCGCGTTCTCGAGGAGGTTGACGAAGACCTGCTCGACGAGGAGCCCGTCGAGGAGCACGAGAGGCAGGTCCGGGGGGAGTCGGACCTCGACTTGGCGACCCCGGAGCCGCTCCTCCAGCCGGATCAGCGCGACCCCCACGACCTCCTCGAGCGGTTGCCAGTCGCGCTGCACCTCGAGCGCCCCTGTCTCGAGGCGGATCATCTCCAGCAGGTTGCCGATCAGCCGGTTCATCCGCTGCGATTCATCGAGGATCGACTGGAGCAACTCGCGCCGCGCACCCTCCGCGAGCGCGCCGCCCGCGCCGCCGTCGGCGAGGAGGCTGCTCGCCGCGCCCGTGATGGCGCCGAGGGGCGTGCGCATGTCGTGCGAGAGGGAGCTGAGGAGCGCGGTGCGGAGCCGCTCCGCCTCGACCTCCACCTGCTCCCGCTGCGCGCGCTCGGCGAGGATCACCCGCTCGAGGGCGAGCGCGGCCTGACCGGCGAAGGTCTCGAGCAGCCCCTCGAGCCCGGGGTCTTGGAACCGCTTCGCGTCGGCCACCCGCACACCCGCCACACCGACCGCGCCGAGCGAGCCCGCCAGCGGCACGTAGAGCGCCAGCGCCGCGGGGAGGGTGTCGGTGCCCGCGCCGGCGGGGCGGCCGCGCTCGTACACCCACTGGGCGACACTGCGCTCCTTCTCGTCCAGCGGGAACGCCGGCGGCATCCCGACGGGGATCTCCACGCGTCCCGCCTCGTCGGGGAGGAGGATCTGCACCTGGGCGTCGAAGGTGGCGGCCAGGTGCCGGCACGCCACGGCGCTCACGTCGCCGCGGCCACGGGTCGCCGCCAGGTCGCGGGTCATCGCGTACAGCGCGCCGGTGCGCCGCTCCCGCTCGCGTGCCGTCTCCGCCTGGGCGCGAAGCCGGAAGGTGAGCGCGCTGATCACCAGGGCGATGAACAGCATCACCGCGAAGGTGAGGACGTAGCGCGTGTCGGAGACGGCGAAGGTGAAGAACGGGGGGACGAAGAAGAAGTCGAAGGCCGCGATGCTCGCCACCGCCGCGGTGACGGACGGACCCCGCCCGAACCGGGAGGCGACGAAGCCCACGCCGAGGAGGTACAGCATCGCAACGTCGGTCACCGACGCGATGCGCACGAGTCCGAAGGCGAGCGCGGTGCACCCCGCGACGACGAGTGCCGCCCACCCGTACTCCACCAGGGGCGACCGCCGCCCCGCCGAGGCGCGCCGGCGGACGGGCGCCTCCGCATCGCCGGTGATGACGTAGACGTCCACGTCGCCGCTGCCGCGGATCAGCCGGTCGAGGAGCGAGCCGAAGAGCGCGTCGCGCCAGCGCGGGTGCGTCGGCTTCCCCACCACGATCTTCGTGACGTTCTGGTCGCGGGCGTACGCCAGGATCTCCTCGGCGGCGTCCTGGCCCGCGAGGGCGGCGGTCTGGGCGCCCAGCGACTGCGCCAGCTGGAGGTTGGCCACCAGCGCGTCGCGCTCGGCCTCCGACACGGCCTGGCCCGGCCGCTCGACGTACACGACCCGCCACTCGCAGCGGAGGCCGGCGGCCATCCGCTTCCCCGCGCGCACCAGCCGCGCGCCGTCGGGGTTCGGCCCGATGCAGACGAGGAGCCGCTCCGCCGCCGCCCAAGTGGCGTGGATGCCGGCTTCGGCCATGTAGCCGCGCATCTGGGCGTCCACCCGCTCGGCCGCACGGCGCAGCGTCAGCTCGCGCAGCGCGATGAGATTGCCCTTGCGGAAGAAGCGCTCGACGGCGGCCGCCGCCTGCTCCGGCACGTAGACCTTGCCCTGGTGGAGACGGGCCAGGAGATCCTCGGCGGCGAGGTCGGCGAGCTCCAGCTCGTCCGCCTGGTCGAACACGGCGTCCGGCAGGGTCTCGCGCACCGTGACGCCGGTGATTCCGGCCACCACGTCGTTCAGGCTCTCGATGTGCTGGACGTTCAGGGTGCTGTAGACGCTGATGCCGGCGTCGAGCAATTCCTCGACGTCCTGCCAGCGCTTGGCGTGGCGCGAGCCGGGGGCGTTGGAGTGTGCCAGCTCGTCCACCAGGAGGAGGCCGGGGCGGCGCGCCAGAGCAGCGTCGAGATCGAACTCCTGCAGCGCGATGCCACGGTATTCGAGGCCGCGCTTCGGCAGGGCCGGCAGACCCTCGACGAGCGCCGCGGTCTCGGGGCGGCCGTGCGTCTCGAGGACGCCGATCACCACGTCCACGCCTTCCCGCAGGCGGGCGCGCGCGGCCTCGAGCATCGCGTACGTCTTCCCCACGCCGGGGGAGGCGCCGAAGTAGATCCTGAGGCGTCCGCGCGACGCTCGCCGCTCCTCCGCACGCACCTGCGCGAGGAGGACCTCGGGGTCGGGCCGGCGGTCGGTCATGGCGGGTATTCTAAGCCCGGACGGCGCCCGGGGTGAGGGTCGCCGGCGCGTCAGCCGCCATCACGCCGTGTCCTGGGAGCGACCCGGAGCCGCTTGATCCGGCGCGGCGGAAAGCTCAGAACAGGAAAGCCACGCTGAGCGCCAGGGTCACCTGCCCATGCGCGCCGTCGAAGGCGGGGAGGCTGGAGTGGTCGTAGCGCACCTCGGGCCGAACCAGGGCGCCGGGCCACGCACGGACATTGAGAGTCGCCGTCGCGCTGGCGAGCCGCTGGCTGGCGTTGACAGGGAAGCCGAGGAAGCCGCTGGTTCGCGCCCCGTTCTCGTCGTTCAGGTAGTCGGCGCGCAGCGCCAGGCTGAGGGACGACGCGAAGTCGTATGTCACCCAGCCTCCGAGCGCCCACCACGCCGCATGCCGAGCCGGATCGGGTAACGCCGCGTTGGCCTGCTCCCGCCCGAGGTCGCCCTGCAACCACACCGCCGTCTTGCCGAGCCTGCGCCAGCCCAACAACTCGACGCCGTACCGGTTGGCCGCGTCGTTGCCGCTCTCCTCGGGGCCCCAGAACCCGAGGATGCCGACCGACGTGAGCGAATCGGGGTAGACCCCCACCCTGCCCATGAGCGACTTGCGACCGTTGTTGTCGTGGACCTGATCCCACCCGTTAATCACGCGCAGTTGCGCGTCGAGATACCGGTTGAACTTGGTCTCGACGCTGAGGCCCAGTCCCGTGAAGTTCTCCACATAGATGAACTGGTTGCCCTCCGACCAGTTGGGGTTGGCGCCGGTCTCGATCGCCTCCAGGCCCATGAGGGTCGGTATGCGCCCCACCTTGAACTGCACCCCGTTCCCGCTGGCCGTGGGGACGTTCAGAGTGACGAAGAGCTGCGGCACGTCCCCCTGAGTGCCGAGGTCGAACCCGCCCGACTTGATGACGGCCGCGTTCTGGCCGAACAGCAGCTCGGCGTGGAAGCCCGCGCTCCACCTCGCCGGGTCGTAGGGCTGGTCCAGCGCGACCCCGAGGGCATTGAGCATGAAGTGATTCTGGAAGCGGTCATATAGGCGGCCGACGATGACGGTGTCGCCGCTGCTCCGGGTGGAGTACGTGTACGACACCTCGGCGAAGCCGGAGAGCTTTACGCTCGCGGGCGCTTGCTGCGCGGCCACGGGCGCGGTCAGCGCGGCGAGCCACGCTGTCACGACGACGAGATAGGAACGTCTCACCGGTCAGTGCCCCCCAGCGAGGCTGTCGAGCGCCAGATTCAGGAGCAGGACGTTCACGCGCCGTTCCCCCAGCACGCCGAACTGCCTCCCCTCCGTGTGGCGGGCCACCAACCCACGGACCAGGGCGGTGTCGAGGCCGCGCTCCCGCGCCACCCGCACCACCTGCAGCGCGGCGCTCGCCGGAGAGATGTGCGGATCGAGCCCCGACCCCGACGACGTCACGAGGTCCGACGGGATCCGCCCCTTCACCGCGCCGTCCAGCCGCACCGCGCTGTCCACGGCCCCCGCGATCAACGTGTCGGCCAGCTTGGCGCTGGTGGGCCCGAGGTTGGTGCCCGCCGAGAGCGTGTCGTCGTAGCCGGAGCCCGCCGCGGAGGGACGAGGGTGGAAGTAGCGCGCCCCGGCGAACGACTGCCCGATCAGCGCGCTCCCGACCACCTGGCCGTTCACGGTGACGAGAGAGCCGTTGGCCTGCCGGGGGAACAGGACCTGCGCCACGGCCGTGACGAGTCCCGGGTAGACGAGGCCGGTGAGCACCATCAGGACGGCCGTCACGACGATCGCGGGACGGAGCTGGTTCTTGAGCATCGTCACACCAGGCGGAGGGCGGTGATGAGCACGTCGAGGAGCTTGATCCCCGCGAACGGGATGAGGATGCCACCGACGCCATAGATCCACAGGTTGCGCCGCAGGATCGCGGCCGCCGGAGCGGGCCGCCACCGCACACCCCGCAGGGCGAGGGGGATGAGCGCGATGATGATGAGGGCGTTGAAGATCACGCTGGCGAGGATCGCCGACTGCGCCGAGTGCAGGCGCATCACGTTGAGGGCTTGCAGAGCGGGATAGGTCGCCACGAACATCGCCGGGATGATGGCGAAGTACTTGGCGACGTCATTGGCGATCGAGAACGTCGTCAATGCCCCGCGGGTGATCAGGAGCTGTTTCCCGATCTCCACCACCTCGATGAGCTTGGTGGGATTGGAGTCGAGGTCGATGAGGTTCCCGGCCTCCTTCGCGGCCTGCGTGCCGGTGTGCATCGCGACGGCGACGTCGGCCTGCGCGAGCGCCGGCGCGTCGTTGGTCCCGTCGCCCGTCATCGCCACCAGCCGTCCCCCCGCCTGCTCGCGCTTGATGAGCGCCATCTTGTCCTCGGGCCGCGCCTCCGCGAGGAAGTCGTCCACGCCGGCCTCCGCTGCGACGGCGGCGGCGGTGAGGGGATTGTCGCCGGTGATCATCACCGTCTTGATCCCCATCCGGCGCAACTCGGCGAAGCGCTCCTTGATGCCCCCCTTCACGATGTCCTTGAGGTGCACGACGCCGAGGGCGCGCAGCCCGTCGGCCACCACCAGCGGCGTGCCGCCCCCCCGCGCGATCTTTTCGGCCGCGGCGCGAACGCCCGCCGGCACCGCCCCGCCCTGCCCTGCCACGAACGCCTCGATCGCGTCCCCGGCGCCCTTGCGGACCCGGCGGCCGTCGAAGTCCACGCCGCTGATGCGGGTGTGGGCGCTGAAGGGGATGAACTTCGCGCTCAGGCTCTGGATGTCCCGCTCGCGGAGCCCGTACGCCGTCTTCGCGAGGACGACGATGCTCCGCCCCTCCGGCGTCTCGTCGGCGAGGGAGGCGAGTTGCGCCGCGTCGGCGAGCGCCTCGACGGTCACCCCCTCGGCCGGGATGAATGCCACGGCCTGCCGGTTCCCGAGGGTGATAGTCCCGGTCTTGTCGAGGAGGAGCGTGTCGATGTCGCCTGCAGCTTCCACGGCGCGGCCGCTCATCGCGATCACGTTGTGCTGGATCATCCGGTCCATCCCCGCGATCCCGATGGCAGAGAGGAGGCCGCCGATGGTCGTGGGGATGAGGCAGACGAGGAGCGCCACGAGGATCGGGATCGGCACCGGTCCGCCGGAGTAGATCGCGAACGGCTGCAGCGTCACCACGGCGAAGAGGAAGACGATGGTCAGCCCCGACAGGAGGATGATCAGCGCGATCTCGTTGGGCGTCTTCTGGCGCTTGGCGCCCTCCACCAGGCCGATCATCCGGTCGAGGAACGTCTCGCCCGGGTTGGCGGTGACACGGACGACCAGGTAGTCCGAGAGCACCTTCGTGCCGCCGGTGACGGCGGAGCGGTCGCCCCCCGACTCGCGGATCACCGGGGCCGACTCGCCCGTGACCGCCGACTCGTCCACCGACGCCACGCCTTCGATCACGTCGCCGTCGCCGGGGATCAGGTCGCCCGGCGTGACGAGCACCACGTCCCCCTTGCGGAGCCGGTCGGCCGGCACCGCCTCGAACTTCACGCGGTCGCGGGGGTCCCGGAGCAGCTTGGCGGTGGAGAGGGTCCGCGAGCGGCGCAGGGCATCCGCCTGCGCCTTGCCGCGCCCCTCCGCCATCGCCTCCGCGAAGTTCGCGAACAGCACCGTGAACCAGAGCCAGAGGGCGATCTGCGCGGTGAAGCCGATCGCGCCGTGCCCCTCCGCGATGTCCCCGATGAGCACCAGCGTGGTCAGGACGCTCCCGAGGAGCACCACGAACATCACCGGGTTCCGAACCATGTGCCGCGGGTCGAGTTTCCGGAGCGCGTCCAGCGCCGCCCGGCGGACGATGGGCGGGTCGAAGAGGGGCCGCGTGAGGGGCGCCATCTAGAAGAGCCTCCCCGCGCCCATCAGCAGGTGTTCCACCAGCGGGCCGAGGGCGAGCGCCGGGAAGAAGGTCAGGGCGCCTACGATCAGGATCACCCCGATGAGCAGCACGACGAAGAGGGGAGAAGTGACGGGGAACGTCCCGGCCGACTCGGGGACGATCCGCCGCTCGGCGAGGAACCCCGCGAGGGCGAGGGCCGGCACCATCATCGCGAAGCGCCCGAAGAGCGTCCCGAGTCCGAGCATCGAGTTGTAGTAGGTCGTGGTCCCCGTCAGGCCGGCGAAGGCGCTGCCGTTGTTGCCGGTGACCGAACTGAAGGCGTAGAGGATCTCGGAGAGGCCGTGGGGCCCGGCGTTGTTCAGGCCCTTGAGCCCGGCGGGGAGCACCACCGACGCGGCGGTGAAGAGGAGGATCACCGCCGGGAAGATCAGGACGTAGAGCATCGCCATCCGGACTTCGCGGCTCTGGATCTTCTTCCCCAGGTACTCGGGCGTCCGGCCCACCATCAGGCCGGCGATGAAGACGGTGAGGATCGCCATCACCAGCATCCCGTAGAGCCCCGACCCCACGCCGCCGAAGATCAGCTCGCCAAGCTGGATGTTGACCAGCGGCACCATGCCGCCGATGGGCGTGAAGGAGTCGTGCATGCTGTTCACGGCACCGCACGAGGCGTCGGTGGTGACGGTCGCGTAGAGCGCCGAGTTCGCGATCCCGAACCGCACCTCCTTCCCTTCCATGTTGCCGCCAGGGTTCCCCGCGGATGCGACGACGTCCACGCCGCGCGCCGCATGGATGGGATTCCCGCGCGCCTCCGCCCAGTATGCCGTCGTCACGCCGCCGAGGAAGAGCACGAACATCGCCGCCCAGAGCGCCCAGCCGTGGCGCTGATTCTTCACCATCCGCCCGAACATGTAGGTGAGGCCGGCGGGGACGACGAAGATGGCGAGCATGGAGAGGAGGTTCGTCCACGGGGTCGGGTTCTCGAAGGGGTGCGCCGCGTTGGCGTTGAAGAACCCGCCCCCGTTGGTGCCCAGCTGCTTGATCGCTTCCTGGCTCGCCACCGGCCCCATGGCCAGGATCTGCTTCGCGCCTTCGACCGTGGTGGCGGTCACGTAGGGATGGAAATTCTGGATCACGCCCTGCTGCACGAACAGGAGCGCCAGCACGAACGACAGCGGCAGGAAGACGTACAGCGTCCCTCTGACGAGGTCCGTCCAGAAGTTGCCGATGCGTCCCGCCGAGCGGCGCGAGAGCCCTCGGGCGAGTGCCACCGCCACGGCGACGCCCGTGGCGGCGGACGTGAAGTTGTGGAAGGCGAGCTGCATCATCTGCGAGAGGTAGGACATGACCGTCTCGCCGCTGTACGACTGCCAGTTGGTGTTGGTGGTGAAGGAGGCCGCGGTCTCGAACGCCTGCCGGTCCGGCACGGCCGCCCGGTCGAACGGGTTGAGCGGCAGGTGCGCCTGGAGGCGGAGAGCGACGTAGGTCACCAGCATGGACACCGCGCTGAAGAGCAGCACCCCGGCCGCGTAGCGCGTCCAGTGCTGGTCCTCCTCGGGGTCCACGCCGCAGGCCCGGTAGATCACGCGCTCGACCGGTGCGAGGAACCGGACCGAGCCGTCGAAGACCCGGACGAGATAGACCCCCAGCGGCTTCGTGACGGCGAGGATCACCGCCGCGAAGAGGAGGATCTGGAGCCAGCCGTTCGCCGTCATCAGAACTTCTCGGGGCGCACGAGGGTGTAGACGAGGTAGACGAGCACCAGCGCCGCGAGGATCCCCGCCACGACCGACTCGAGGCTCACGGCCGGTCCTCGCCTTCAGCGCCGCCCCGGCCCAGCCGCTTGCACACTTCCACGTAGCCGATCATCAGCCCGTAGAAGGCCACCGTCACCAGGATATAGATCGCGTCGCGCATCGCGCCTCCCGCCGTTCGGGGGCACCGAGGGCTCCAGCGGACGCGCCGCCGGGCGGATCGGTACCCCGAGGCGGGGCACCTTACCGAGAACGGGGTTAGGGCGGGCTTTGAGGGGGCGTGGCGTGTGTTAGGAAAGTGCTGGGGGCGATACGCCGAGGGCCCCTGCGCGAGGGGCCCTGGGAAGAGGTGCCGGGCGGATTCGAACCGCCGAATAGAGGTTTTGCAGACCTCTGCCTTACCACTTGGCTACGGCACCTTGGGGGGAGGAAGTTCGCACCCGGGCAGGGCTTTCTCAAGCGCCCGGCGCCGCCCCTCGACGGCTATTTCTGCGGTGCGTCCGTGCGCGTCTCCCGCTCCGCCTGCTCCCAGTCCTGCAACGCTCCCCCGTCCTGGCGGCCCCGCCCCTCGTACAGCTCGTACGCACGCCGGGCGACCTGCGGTGTCCTGTCGACCGGTGCCGCGGCGACCGCTGCGGACCTGTGCCACCTGATCAGCGCGACCTTCACCACTTCGTTCACGACGAGGCACGAGACCGCCGCATAGCCGAACAGCGCCAGCGCCTGTCCCCACGGCATGGGCGCGAGTCCCGGAAGGCCGATGAACATCACGGCGGTGCCGATCAGCGTTTCCGCGATCACGGCCGCCACGACGGGCGTGCTCGGCATCGTCGTCCAGAACCAGCGGCGCTCCCGCGCGGACACGATGGAGAGCGCGGCGAAGTAGAGCAGCGTCAGGAAGCTGAAGGTGGTGAGCGCACGGTCGTTGCCGACCAGGCCGAACCGCGTCCAGCCGAGCCACAGGGCGAGGAGCGCCTCCGCGACCATCAGGGTGCCCAGCACCGCTGCTACCGCGATCAGGGGCCCGATGTTCCACGTCTCCGGCGTCCGGGACGGCCGCACGCGGTCGGTGGCGAGGGAGATCTTCGCGAAGTCCGTGATGAAGACCAGCAGCAGCATCGCGAAGGCGGAGATGACGAACCTGCCGGTCGCCACGAACGCGATGGCCACGAACGCCGTCTTCAGGATCGTCCGGCTGATCTTGTTGACGATGTACGTGAGGATGCGCTGGTAGATCGTTCGCCCCTGCTCGACCAGCGCCACGATGTTGGTCAGACCGGGCTCGGTGAGGACCACGCTGGCAGCGCCCTTGGCCACGTCGGTCGCGCTGCTGACGGCGATGCCGACTTCGGCCTGGCGCAGCGCCGGCGCATCGTTGACCCCGTCCCCCGTCATGCCGGTCACGTGCCCAGCGGCCTGCAGGTGCTTCACGACGGTGTACTTGTCCTCCGGGAACACCTCGGCCAACCCGTCGGCGCCCGCGAGCAGGTCCACCGCGGCATCGCCCGCGGCCTTCAGGTCGGCCATGCGCCGGATCACCGGCAGCCCGACGCCGCGCGCGATCTCCGTGGCGACCGGCAGCGCGTCGCCGGTGAGCATCTTCACCGGAACGCCCAGGGCCCGGAGCTCGGCGATCAGCTGCCTGGCATCAGGCCGGGGCGGATCATAGAGCGACACCAGGCCGACCAATGTGGGCGTGCCCGTCTCGGGGCCGCGCGCCACCGCCAGCGTCCGATATCCCTGCGCCGCGGATTCGCCGACGCGCGCCTCCAGGGCCTCGAGCGCTGCCGCCGGCAGCCCGCACGCCTCGGCGACGCTCCGCACGGCCCCCTTCATCACGCGCAGCCGCTGCCCGCCCTGCTCGACCACGGCCTCCGTCCGCCGGTTCTGCGCATCGAACGGCGCGAAGGAGACGGGCGTGACCGGGGGCCTGCCGTCGAAACTGTGCCGCTCCCGCGCGGCGGCCAGGAGCGCGAGGTCGAGCGGATCCTGGTCGGACTCCTGCGACGCGACCGCGCCGGCGAACAGCACGTCGGACTCCGTCGCCTGCTCCAGCGGGATCACGCCGGTGACGGCCAGCTGGTTCATCGTGATCGTGCCGGTCTTGTCCACGCACAGCACGTCCATCGTCGCGGCATCCTCCGCGGCGCTGAGGCGCGTGACCAGCACGCCGCGTTTCGCGAGTTCCTTCGACCCGACGGCCATCGCGACGGTGAACATGACGGGCAGGGAGAGCGGTATCGCGCTCATCAGGAGGATGAGCACGAGCGGGACCATCTCGAGGAGCGACGTGCCCCGCACCAGAGACATGACGACCACCACGCCCAGGAGCACGCCGACGACGAGGAAGAGCCAGCGGACGATCTTGGCCACCACCGCATCGATGTGGAGCTTGGGACGCGCCTCCTGCACGAGCTCGGTGGTGCGCCCGAAGTACGTCTTCGCCCCCGTGAGGATGACCACGCCATTGCCTTCGCCCCGGCGGACGACCGATCCCGACGAGAGCACCTGGCCGGCAGCCATGTCGACATCCTTGGACTCACCGGTGAGGGCCGACTGATCGACGCTCAGCGCTCCGGTCAGGAGCTTGACGTCCGCGGGGATGAAGTCGCCCGGGCGCACGCGGACGATGTCGCCGGGCACCAGCTCCCGCGCCGGGACGACCTGCCAGTTCGCCTCCCGCAGCACGCGCGAGCTGACCTGCAGCCGCCGCCGCAGCGTCTCGACGACGCCCGCGGCCCGCCGCTCCTGCACGAAGCTCACGACGGCATTGACGAGCAGCAGGGTACTCACCACCGCGAGGTCCGAGTACTTCCGAAGGACGGCCGACAGCACGACGATCAACTCGAGCATCCACGCCGACAGGCCCCAGAACTTCCCGAGGAACGCCCGGACCGGGTGCTCCTTGTGCACGGCCACTTCGTTGAAGCCGTGCGCCTTCCGGCGGATCTCCACTTCCGCCTGCGTGAGTCCGGCGTCCGGGTTCACGCGAAGCGCCGCGAGGGCGTCGGCGACCGACGCGGAGGCGAGGTCCGGGGGCGTCGCGGGGTCCGGCTGGGCCGGCGCCGGCGGGGGATCGGATGTCGGTGGGGTCGCAGGCATCGTGGACATCTCCTCAGCCCATCACGCATCACCCTTCATTGCCGCGTCCAGGAAGCTCTTCAGGTCCGTGGCGTTCAGCTCGGGCTCGCCGGGGGAGAGGTTGTCGAGGAGCCCCGCGTCGAGCCGCTTCTCGAGATCGTGCACCAGGTAGAAGAGGTGCTCAAAGTCGTCGATGACGTAAAGGAGCGGCTGGTAGTGGTGGATCTCGAAGTACTGATTGACCATCCACTCCGTCTGCGCCGGGAAGCGCTGCACCGCCGGCGAGTCCACGCAGTGGGCGATCTCGCCGAAGCTCGAGAGGAGCCCGCTCCCGTAGGCGCGGCAGTGTCCGGGCGCGATCGGCGACCCCGCCCGTTCCCGCATCAGCCCGAACTCGATGGTGAACCAGAAGAACCGCGCCAGCCCCTTCACCACGCTGGTGAGGACCCGCACCCGCTCCGTCTCGTCGGCGATGGACCCGACCCGGCGCGCCGCCCGCTCCGCGCACCCGCCGAACTTCACCAGCACCTCGGCGAAGGCGGGATCGGTGTGCATCGGCACGTGCCCCGCCACGTCGTGGAACATGTCGGGCTCGGGGAGATAGTCGAGCGACGAGCCGTCCCGCACGGTGATGGTGGTGGGGAACTCGCGGCGCTTCAGGCAGTCGAAGAACATGTACGCCGGCACGTAGCCGCTCACCGGCTTCGCCTTGAACCCGGTCCGGGGCTGCAGGAACCGGTTGATCTCCTCGAGCCGCGGCACCCGCGCCGGGTCGATCCGGAGTGTCTCCACCCCCTCGAGGAACTTGGTGTTGGCGTACCGCTCCCACCGCGGGCGGATCCGCTCGAGGAGCCGGCTCCAGGTCCGGTGGTTCTCCTCGGAGTAGAGCTCGTACGGCTGGGTGATGTAGAGCTCGCCCTTCGCCTGCGCCTGCTCGATGAACGGGGCCTTGTTCGTCGTCAGGCCGGCCGCCGTCTTCGCCATCGCCGGTCTCCTCCCGCTCAGCGGTCCGCCGCCGGCGCCACCGTTCCCCGGCACTCGCCGAGGCCGATCCGCGCCGCGCCCGGCCGCTCGCACCAGCCGGTCATCACCACTTCGTCGCCGTCCTCGAGGAACGACCGCCGCTCACCCGTCGGCAGGGAGAGCGGCTCCTTCCCCCGCCACGTCAGCTCCAGCAGGCAGCCCCGCTCGTCCTTTCCCTTCCCCGAGACCGTCCCGCTCCCCAGCAGGTCCCCGGGGCGGAGATTGCAGCCGTTGCTCGTGTGGTGCGCGAGGAGCTGCGCCAGCGTCCAGTACATCCGGCCGAAGTCCGACCGGCTCACGCGCACGGGCGCGATGCCCCGCTCCCGCATCTGCGCCGAGGCGAGGCGCACCTCGAGGGTGAGGGCCACCGCCCCCGCCGCCTGGTCGCCCGGATCGTCGAGATAGGCGAGGGGCGCCGGGTCGTCGGCGCCCCGCGACGGGCGCGGCCCGCGGAACGGCGCCAGCGCCTCCATCGTCACGACCCACGGCGAGACCGTGGTGAGGAAGTTCTTCGCCAGGAACGGCCCCAGCGGCTGGTACTCCCACGCCTGGATGTCCCGCGCAGACCAGTCGTTGAGGAGGGAAACGCCGAAGAGGTGCCGCTCCGCGTCGGCGATCGGGACCGGCTCCCCGAGCGGGTTTCCCTCGGCCACCCACGCGCCCACCTCGAGCTCGTAGTCGAGCTGGCGCGAGGGCCCGAACCTCGGCGCCGCCGCGCTGGCCGGCTTCGACTGCCCCATCGGCCGCCGGACGCACTGGCCGCTCGCGACCACCGAGGAGGCCCGTCCGTGGTAGCCGATCGGCACCCACTTGTAGTTCGGGAGCAGCGGCTGATCGGGGCGGAACATCGAGCCGACGTTCGTCGCGTGGTCCACCGAGGCGTAGAAGTCGGTGTAGTCGCCGATCTCGGCGGGGAGGAGGAGCTCCACTTCTTCCGCAGCGCGCAGGACCCGCTCCTTCGCCGCGAGGTCGGAAGCGAGACGGCTCCCGTCCGCCAGGAGCGAGTGCACCGCCCGCCGCAGCTCGCTCCGCGGCCCCGCGCCGAGCCGCATCAACTCGTTGAGGCGCGCCGCGCAGCACGCTTCCGCCAGGAGGGGGCGCACCGCGAGCGCACCGACCTCCACCGCCGCCCGCAGGTCGAGCACCCGGTCGCCGATGGCCACGCCGACGCGTGGCGCCGTCGTGCCGGTGCGGAACACGCCGAGAGGCAGGTTCTGGAGAGGGAAGTCGGTCGCCGGCGCGTTCGCCGCGGCCAGCCAGCTCTTCCGCGCGGGATCGTGGGTCGCGTCGAGCACGACGGGGGTCATCGAGGCATCGCCTTCCGGTCAGCGGGGCGGGAGCCGCCCGTGGGGGCCCCGCCCGGCAAATCTCTCTCCTCGGTCATCGTGGGCTCATCGAGGAACGCGCCCAGCTCGCGCAGCTCCGTCACCGGCTCGTCGAACGAGCAGGAGCCGATGCTGAGCGCGAACTCCCGCCGCACGCGGCCGATCTCCCCAGCCGTGAAGCGGCTCGCTCCCCACCGCAGATCTTCCCCGCCCACGACGAGGGCGCCGGCATCCCCCGACCCGAGGAGCCGGATCGCCTCCGGGCGCAGCCGCCCGAGCCACAGCGCCGCCGCCGCGAGGAGCACGTTGAGGTATCCGAACATCGTGGCCCGTTCGCTCTCCGGCGCGTACGTCAGCGCCCGCTCCGCGCGCACCGCGTGGTGCAGCCCCGCCGTCGCCTTGAAGGGGAGCCGGATCGCGGCGCACCCCTCCAGGAACTTGAGGACGGCGTCGGGCGCCGGGATATCGGGCGGCGTCACCCCGCCGGTGCGCACCTTCGCCCGTGCGCCGACCGACCGCACCGCCGCGAGGAGCCACCGAAGGTCGCCCCGCAGCGGCACTTCGCAAACGAGTTCGAACGCCGGCGGCACCGCCGTGCGCGCTCCCGTGATCTGCGCCACGCCGTCGGTCCGCGCCTCGACCGCGCGGATGACCGCCCCGCCGCGGCGCGCCACGTTGAACGCCTCCACCGCCCGCGCATCCCGCGCGACGTCCGAGCCGAGCAGTGCCGTCAGTTCCCACGCGCCGTCCCCCCGCTCCGCGGAAGGTAGCCTCGCGAATGCCGCCTCGAACTCCACCAGGCGCGCGACCGGCACCACGAACCGCCCGAGCATCCAGCGGTCGGCGCCCCGCCGGTGCGCCGCGTACGCCGCCACCGCCGGCTCCATGGCCAGCCCCGCGGGAGGGAAGAGTCCCGCGTAGTCGATCAATCCCGCCATCAGAGCGCCGGCCGCCGTGCTCACGTCGCGAGCTCCGGCAGGCCGCGGAACAGCTCCAGCGCCCGCGGGTTGGCGAGGGCGTCGGCGTTCCCGACGGGACGGCCGTGGATCACGGCCCGCACCGCCAGCTCGGAGAGCTTGCCGTTGATCGTCCGCGGGAGGTCGGCCACCTGCACGATCCGCTTCGGGATGTGGTGCGGGCTCGTGTGGGCGCGCACCTCGCGCCGGATGCGTTCGCGCAGCGCCTCGTCGAGGGTGAGCCCCTCGCGCAGCTGCACGAAGAGCACGATGCGCACGTCCTCCTCCCACTCCTGCGCCACGACCACGCTCTCCAGTACCTCCGGCAGACGCTCCACCTGGCGGGTGATCTCCGCCGTGCCGATGCGCACGCCGCCGGGGTTCAGCGTGGCATCGCTGCGGCCGTAGATGACCATCCCTCCGTGCGCCGTCAGCTTCGCCCAGTCGCCGTGCCGCCACACGCCGGGGAACTGCGCGAAATACGCGGCCCGGTACTTCTCCCCCCGCGGGTCGTCCCAGAATGCCACCGGCATCGAGGGGAACGGCTTCGTGCACACCAGCTCCCCCGGCTCCCCCGACACGCTCCGCCCCGCCTCGTCGAACACCTCGACCGCCATGCCGAGGCCGCGCCGCTGCAGCTCCCCGCGCCACACCGGCCCCGTCGGGTCGCCGAGGGCGAAGCAGGAGAGGATGTCCGTCCCACCGCTGATGCTGGCGAGGTGAAGGTCGGCCTTGATCGCCCCGTACACGAAGTCGAAGCTGTGGGCGGCGAGGGGGCTCCCCGTCGAGAGGACCGCGCGCAGCGAGCCGAGGTCCCGCGTCCGTCCGGGGGTGAGGTGTTCCTTCTCACAGAGGGCGAGGTACTTGGCGCTCGTCCCGAAGACCGTGATCCGCTCCCGCTCCGCCATCTCCCAGAGCATATCCGCACGCGGCGCGAGCGGCGAGCCGTCGTATAGGACCACCGTCGCCCCGGCGGCGAGGCTCGACACCAGCCAGTTCCACATCATCCACCCGCAGGTGGTGAAGTAGAAGACGCGGTCGTCCGGCGAGACGTCGGTGTGCAGCACCAGCTCCTTGAGGTGCTGCAGGAGGGTGCCACCCGCCCCGTGGACGATACACTTGGGGAGCCCCGTCGTGCCCGAGGAGTAGGCGATGACGAGGGGGTGGTCGAAAGGGAGCCGCTCGAACGTCGGCCGCGCCGCGCCGGTGAACGGCACGAACCGCGCGAGCGACACCGCACGGGCGATGCCGAAGCACCGCTCTTCCTCTACCGGGAAGCCGGCGTACGGCACCACCACGATCCGTTCGACGTCCGGCAGCGCCTTGGCCACCGCCCGCACCCGCTCGCGCAGGTCCACGACCTTGCCGGCGTAGCGGTAGCCGTCCACGGCGAAGAGCACCTTGGGCCGGAACTGGGTGAAGCGGTCGAGCACCGCGCGCTCGCCGAAGTCGGGGCTGCACGACGACCAGACGGCGCCGAGGCTCGCCGTGGCCAGCATCGCGACGACCGTCTCGGGGAGGTTGGGGAGGAGCCCGGCCACGCGGTCGCCGCTCGCGACCCCCGCGGCGCGGAGCGCCGCCTGGAGACGGGCCACCTCGCGCCCCAGCTCGGCGTAGCTCAGCGCCCGCTGGCGCCCCTCCTCGTTCCAGAAGACGAGCGCGGTGCGCTCGGCGGCGCGCCCATCGTCGGCCGCGCCCCCCTCGGCGAAGCGGAGGAGGTTCTCGGCGAAGTTGAGCTTCGCGCCCCGGAACCAGCGCGGGCCGAGCGCCGGCTCGGGAGGCGCCATCCGGTCGCCCCCCTCCAGCACCGCATCCCACGGCGGTCCGCCCGCGCGCTCCTCCGCCACCACGCCGCAGAACTCCCATACCGCGGGCCAGAACGCCTCGCGCTCGTCCACCGACCAGCGCCACAGCGCGTCGTAGTCCGCGCCGGGGCGGTAGCGGGCGGCGAACCGGGTGAGGTTCGCGCGGGCCACGCGCTCCGGCGAGGGCGTCCACAGGGACGCCGTGGCAGCGGAGACGGTGGAGACGGCGGTCGGGGTGTTCGTCATCGCGCTCGCGCGACTCCCGGGCCCCGGACTCAGCTGGTGGGAGGGAGGAACGGCGCCTGCTGCGACTCGAGCCAGCTCCGGTGGTACTCCGGGTCCTCGAACGCCGTGGCGGCCTTCGCCACCTTGAGGGGCCGGAACGAGTCCATCATCACGGCGAGCTCGTTCGTCGCCTTGGCGCCGATGCTCGCTTCGGCGCGCCCCGGATGCGGTCCGTGCGGGAGGCCGTCGGGGTGCAGCGTGATCGAGCCGTATTCGATCCCCTTGCGGCTCATGAACTCGCTCGAGGCGTAGAAGAGCACCTCGTCGGAATCCACGTTGCTGTGGTTGTACGGCGCCGGCACGGCGTTGGGGTCGAAGTCGAAGGGGCGCGGGCAGAAGGAGCAGATCACGAAGCCGTCGCCCTGGAAGGTCTGGTGCACCGGCGGCGGCTGGTGGATGCGCCCCACGATCGGCTCGAAGTCGCGGATGTTGAAGATCCACGGGTAGAAGCAGCCGTCCCACCCGACGACGTCGAAGGGATGGTGGTCGAGCACCAGCTCGTTGATGGCGTCGTACTGCTTCACGAGGATGGGGAAGTCGCCCTTCTCGTCCGTCGGACGCAGCGCCGTCGGCAGGCGGAAGTCCCGCTCGCTGTAGGGTGCCCCCTCGAGGAGCTGGCCGAACTCGTTGCGGTAGCGCTTCGGCGTGCGGATGTGCCCCCGGCTCTCGAAGACGAGGAGCTTGGTCCGCCCCGCGCCGCCGTCGAGCCGCCAGCGATGCGTGATGTTGCGGTGGATGACGACGTAATCGCCCCCCTCGAAGGGGAGGTCCCCGAAGGAGGTTTCGAGGACCCCCTTCCCCTCCACCACGTACACACACTCGTCGGCCTGGGCGTCGCGGTAGAAGTGCTCGTCGCTCCGGTCGGGCTCGACGTACAGCATCGCGATGTCGCTGTTGAAGAGGAGCAGGATCCGGTCCAGCGTGGCGCTCCCCCCCTTCGCCGCCTGCGCCGTCCGGAAGTGCCGGTGGCGGAGCGAGGTGCCCTCGTCCGTCTCCCACTGGAGCGCGCGGACGCGCCGCGCCGACTTCACGGTCGTGGGCGGATGGATGTGGTAGAGGAGCGAGGAGACGCCGACGAACCCCTCGTGGCCCATCAGCTCCTCGGCGTACAGGCCGCCGTCGGGCCGCCGGAAGATGGTGTGCCGCTTCCGCGGGATCTGGCCGAGCGTGTGATAGAAGGGCATCTAGAGATTCCCTCGCGCGTCCTGCTCGCGCTCGAGCGCCTCGAACAGCGCCTTGAAGTTCCCCTTCCCGAAGCTGCGCGCGCCCTTCCGCTGGATGATCTCGTAGAACAGCGTGGGGCGGTCCTCCACCGGCTTGCTGAAGATCTGCAGCAGGTACCCTTCGTCGTCGCGGTCGATCAGGATCCCCAGCGCGCGGAGCGGCACGAGATCCTCGTCGATCTCCCCGACGCGGTCGAGGACGGTGTCGTAGTACGCCTCCGGCACCTTGAGGAACTCCACGCCGCGCGCCTGCAGTGCCCACACGGTCTTCACGATGTCGTCGGTCGCGATGGCGACGTGCTGCACCCCGGGCCCGCGGTAGAAGTCGAGATACTCGTCCACCTGGGACTTCTTCTTCCCCAGCGCCGGCTCGTTGATGGGGAACTTGATCCGCTCGTTGCCGTTCGCCATCACCTTGGACATCAGCGCCGAGTACTCGGTGGAGATGTCCTTGTCGTCGAACGAGACGAGGTTCCGGAACCCCATCGCCCGCTCGTAGAACGCGACCCACACGTCCATCTTGCCCAGCTCGACGTTCCCGACGCAGTGGTCCACGTACTGGAGGCCCACCGGCTCCGGCTGATAGGCGCTCTTCGCCGCCCGGAACCCCGGCAGGAAGAGCCCGCGGTAGTTCCGCCGCTCGACGAGGGAGTGGATCGTGTCGCCGTAGGTGCGGATGGCCGCGATGACCACCTCGCCGTCGGCGTCCTTCTCGACCTCCGGGGCGCGGACCGCGGTGGCGCCGTGCGCCGTGGCGTAGGCGAACGCCTGCCGGCAGTCGTCCACCCAGAGGGCGAGGTCCCGCACCCCGTCGCCGTGCTGGAGGTGGTGCTGGGCGATCGGCGACTCGGGGCCGAGCGCCGAGGTGAGGACGAAACGCACCTTCCCCTGCACCAGGAGGTAGCTCGCGCGGTCGCGGACCCCCGTCTCCGGGCCCCGGTACCCCACGAGCTGGAACCCGAACGCGGTACGGTAGTAGTGACTCGCCTGCTTGGCGTTGCCGCAGTAGAACTCGACGTAGTCCGTCCCGTTGATGGGGAACGGGTCCGTCGCGGCGCCGGCGGCGCTGGGCTGCACAGAGATGGCCATCGCGAACTCCCGTCAGGGACGCACGGCAGGCCTGGCCCGCCCAGGCGAACCGCGGGGCGTGTCCGGCACTTGATTTCAGAGCGAAAGAGTCGGATTAATATACCCCACTGCCGGGCGCGGGTGCGACAACGGGCGTAACCGCCGTGTCGAGAGGGCGCCCGGCCACGAATCCACGCCAAAGTGGCGCATCCTGAGGGGGCGCGCTAGCCTTCCCTCCCTATCCACTCCAACTGACGAATTGGACCGCAAAGCCACGCCCCGGAGGGTGTACCATGGCGACCAGGAAGAAGCCGGCGAAGAAGACCGCCCGGAAGGCGGCCGCGAAGAAGGCCCCCTCGAAGAAGGCGCCGGCGAAGCGCGCGACCGCGAAGCGCTCGGCCAAGCCCCTGATCGAGCGCCGCGACCAGCCGGAGAACCTGCAGCTGCGGAGCGTGAGCATCGGCCTGACGGTGAACGACCTCGCCCGGAGCCTGGGGTGGTACCGGGACACCCTCGGCTTCGTGGTGACCGACGAGTGGCGCATCGAGGGGAAGCTGGAGGGGGTGGAGATGCGCTCCGGGACGGTGACGATCTTCCTGGGCCAGGACGACTGGAAGAAGGGCCGCGACCGGATCAAGGGCGAAGGGATCCGCCTCTACGGGCGCACGGCCCAGGACATCGACCGGCTCGCGGCGGCGATCAAGGCGCGGGGCGGCGTCCTGGCCCACGACCCGCGCACCCAGCCGTGGGGCGAGCGGGATTTCGGGATGGTGGACCCCGACGGCTTCAAGATCACCGTCAGCACGGGCGAGTGAGCATCCCCACTTCGGGAGACCAACAGGCGATGGCACAGGCCGTACCACAGACCTACCAGACCCACCGGCGCTACGTCCCGGCGTTCCACTTTGTGACGTCCGGCATCCTGCTCGTGAACTTCATCTGGAGCGTGGTGGTCATCTTCCGCCACTTCTCCCCCAGCGCCGTCATGAACGCCGTCACCGCGGTCGCGCTGCTGCTGCTGTTCAACTACACGCGCGCGTTCGCGACCGCGAACCAGGACCGCATCATCCGCCTGGAGATGCGGCTCCGCCTGGAGCGGTTGCTGCCGGCGGACCTGAAGAGCCGCATTGGCGAGTTCACTCCGCGGCAGCTCGTCGGGCTGCGGTTCGCGAGCGACGCAGAGCTCCCGGCTCTCGCGAAGCAGGTGCTTGGCGACAAGAGCCTCACCGGCGAGCAGATCAAGAAGCTGGTGAAGACGTGGGAGGGGGACTACCTGCGGGTGTAGCTAGGGGCGGCGCCGCCGGACCGGATACTCCCGGTCCCGCGCCCCCCTGGTCCACCGGTAGGGATCCACGGCGACCAGGACGCCCGGGATGCCGCACGCGGTCCCGGGCTCCTTGTAGGCGAGATGCAGGTGCTTGCCGTGCCCGGGGAGCGCCGCGTTGCCGGTGTGCCCCACCCGTCCGATGGGCGTTCCCGCGGCGATCACGTCCCCCGCGCGGACCCGGACGCCCGCCCCGAGGTGCGAGAAGAGGAAGTAGCCGCCGGACGCGGGGTCGAAGAGTATCGCGCCGTTGCCCGCGCGGCGCGACAGCCCGTCTCCCTCGTAGTGGAAGCCGCGCCCCCGCCGCTCGTAGCCGCCCCTCCAGCCGTCTCCCGCCGCGACGACGACGCCCGCGACCGGGCTGCGGATCTCCACCCCCTCCCGGGGCACGAAGATGTCGAGCGCGCCGTGCGGGCCGTCGGCCCGCGGGTTCAGGAAGTTGTCGAGCAGCTTCCCGGGCACGCCGAGGGGATACCGCCAGGCGGTAGTGTCGGTCGGACGGATGGAATCCCCCGCACGACCCGCGAAGTACGCGCGCCACGCCGCCTCGAGCCCCTGCCGCCGCACGACCCCCGAGTCGAGCTCGCCGGTCGTCTTGGGGACGAGGCGCTCCTCCGTGCCGTACGGCCAGCGCGCTTCGCCGCAGTCGGTGTAGAGGCGCATCAGGTCGCCCGCGGGGATCACGAGGCTGTCGGGGCGCTGGGGCGTGGCGGCGAGCGCGGCCGCGAGGACGATGAGGGGGAGCAGCATCCCGAATGCTACCAAGCGCCCCCCTTCCCGAGAATGGGCGCGCGCCTTGTGAGGGGGCGCCGTGCCCCGCACCTTACGGCCCGGAGCCATGACGATGCCCACGCTTTCGGAGCGCCACCGCGCCGTCCTCGCCGCCGTCTGCGGCACGCTCGTGCCCAGCGTCCAGCGGGGGGACGACCCGCACGGGTTCTTCGCCGCCTCGCACGAGGAGGCGCATCTCGTCGAGCGCGTGGAGCGGCTCATCGGCCTGATCGCCGACCCGAAGGACCGCCTGCGGCTCGACGCGCTCCTCGAGGCCCTCGGCTCGCGCACGGCCAATCTGCTGACCAGCGGTCGCTTCCAGACCTTCCCCGGGATGGATCTCGCGACCCGCGAAGGGGTGCTTCGCGGGTGGGCGGAGAGCGGCATCCAGCTCCGCCGCGCCGGCTTCCAGGCGCTGAAGCGGCTGGTCCACGTGGGCTACTACGGCTGGCCGCTGCAGGGCGGCTCGCACCCGGCGTGGCGCGCCGTGGGGTACCCGGGCCCGCTCCCCCAGCCCGACACCACCTTCACGCCCCTCCCGACCCTGCCGGTGGAGCAGGACACGACGCTCGACTGCGACGTGGTCGTGGTCGGCTCGGGCGCCGGCGGCGGCGTGGTCGCCGGCCTCCTCGCCGAGGCGGGGCGCAGCGTGGTGGTGCTGGAGAAGGGGGAGAACCCGGCGGCGGAGAAGTTCACGCAGGTGGAAGGGGACATGCTGAACACCTTTTACCTCGACGCCGGGCTGATGATGACGCAGAGCGGCTCCCTCCCCATCCTGGCGGGGAGCGCGCTCGGCGGCGGCACGGTCATCAACTACACGACGAGCTTCCCCCTCCCCGCGCCGGCCCGGGAGGAGTGGGCGCGCCGCTCCGGGCTCGGCTTCTTCACCGGCGAGCGGTTCGACGAGTCGCTGCGGCGCGTCTCCGAGCGCATCGGTGTGACGACGGAGTACTCCGACCCCGCGGAGCGCGACCGGATCCTGGAGCGCGGGTGCCGCGCCCTCGGCTGGCACGTGGACGTGATCCCCCGGAACGTGCGGCGGTGCAAGCAGGGGCTCGAGTGCGGCTACTGCGGGTACGGCTGCCGCCACGGCGCCAAGGCCTCCACGGCGGCGACCTACCTGGCCGACGCCGCGACCGCGGGGGCGCGCCTCGTGGTGCGCTGCGAGGTGGACCGCGTCCTCACGCAGGCGGGGCGCGCCACCGGCGTGACGGCACGGGTGCGGCGCGCCGACGGGACGACCGCCGCCCTCACGGTGCATGCCCGCGCGGTGGTCGTGGCCTGCGGCTCGATCTACACCCCCGCGCTCCTCACACGCTCCGGGCTCTCGAATCCCGCCATCGGACGCGGGCTGCGGCTGCACCCCGCCACCGCGGTCGCGGGGATCTTCCCCGAGCGCGTGGAGCCGTGGACGGGCTCGATCCAGACGCGCTACTCCGACCAGTTCGCCGACCAGCACGAGGGGTATGGCGTGAAGTTCGAGACCGCCCCGATGCACTTCGCGCTCCCCGCCAGCGCGTTCGGGTGGGAGGGGGCTCGGCGCTACAAGGAGGACATCGCGCGGCTGGGGAACCTGAGTATCGTGGGGGTGCTGCTCCGCGACCGCGACCCGGGGCGCGTCGCCACGGGCCGCGACGGCCGGCCGCGGGTCCACTACGAGCTCTCCCCCTTCGACATCGGCCATCTGCGGGAGGGGCTGCGCGGCGCGGCGCGGGTGCTGGCCGCGGCGGGCGCGACTGAGCTCTTCTCGGTGCAGCAGCCCCCGGCGCGCTGCCACCCCGGCGCGGACGACTGGCTCGGGGGCTTCGGCGCGGCGATGGACGCGCGTGGCTACGACCGCTGCCGGATGTCGTTCATCACCTTCCACCAGATGGGGAGCTGCACGATGGGCGCGGACCGCCGCACCTCGGTGGTGGGCGAGCGCGGCGAATCGCACGACGTGAAGGGATTGTACGTCGCCGACGCCAGCACCTTCCCCACCTCGAGCGGCGTGAACCCGATGATCACCATCATGGCGATCGCCGACCACGTGGCGCGCGGGATCCTCGAGACGTGCTGAGACTCCCCTTCGGATGGCCCCTCGAGGTCTCCCTGGGGCTCTTCCAGGCGGTGGTGACGCTGGGGATCACGGGGCTCTTCCTCGCCCTCGCCGTCACCTACCGCAAGCGGTACTTCGGGATCTGGGCGCTGGCGTGGTTCGTGTACGTGACGCGCCTCTGCGCCATCGCCCTCTTCATCGTCACCCGCCAGGACCACTGGCTCTTCATCCACCAGGTCGCAACGGGGTGGACGGCGCTCCTCCTCCTCTGGGCGGCGGTGGTGTTCGTCTGGCAACCGCCGTGGCGCCGTTCGTACTACGTCATCATCGCGGCGCCCGTGGTGTGGGCGTACGTCGCGATCTACCGCGTGCGGGACTTCCTCTTCGCCGCGGTGCCGAGCGTCATCTTCCTCAGCATCGTCACGCTGGTGACGGGCGTGGTGTTCGCGATCTACGCGCGCCGCGCCCGCTCCCGCTGGGCCAGGGTCGTCGCCGGTGGCTTCCTCCTCTGGGGGCTGCACCACCTCGACTACACCTTCCTCCGCTCCCAGGGGGCGTGGGTCCCCTTCGGCTACTACCTCGACATCCTCTTCGAGCTGGCCGTGGCAGGCGGGATGCTGATGGCGGTCGTCGAGGACGAATTGTCGGGCCTCGCGGCCCTCTCCGCGCTCGCCGGCGACCTGCAGCGGAGCCTCCGGCCCGCCGACGTGATCAGCGCCGTGCTGCAGCGGCCTCTGGCGCTCCCCGCGGTCATCGGGTGCGCCCTCTTCCGACCCGACGAGCCGGGCGGAGAGCCGGTCTTCCGGGGGGGCTCGGGTGTCTGCGAGGGAGCCGCGCCCGCCTCCCTCACGGAGCTGATGGGACGCTACCCGCACGCGCTCGCCCTGCCGATCGCAGTGGCGGAGCAGCGGGCGGGGACGTTCGTGATCGTGAGTCGCGTGCGGGACCCCTTCGCGGCCCTGGACCAGGACTTCCACCAGACTCTGGGCCAGCAGATCGGGGCCGCCCTGCAGCACAGCGAGCTGTATGAGGCGCTGGAGGAGCGGAGCGCCGACCTGAGCCGCGTCTCCGCCGCGATCCTGCGCGCCGAGGAGGCGGAGCGGCGCCGGATCGCCCGGGAGCTGCACGACGAGACGGGGCAGGTCCTGACGGCGATCCGGCTCGAGCTGGGGCTCCTGGCCCGGCAGGTGGAGGGGAACGTGCCGGCGCGCGAGGCGCTCGACCGCGCGCTCGACCTCACCGGGCGCGCCCTCGAGACGATCCGGGCCACCGTGCGAGGCCTCCGGCCCGCGGCCCTCGACGACCTGGGACTCGTCCCCGCGGTCGAGGCGTTGGCGGAGGAGTTCTCGGGGCGGACGGGCGTCATCGTGGACCTCGACGCCCAGGAGCCGCCGGCGGACATCCCTCCCGAAGTCGAGGTGGCGCTGTATCGGATCTTCCAGGAGGCCCTGACCAACGTCGCGCGGCACGCCGAGGCACGCCGTGTGCAGGCATGGATCCATCCGGAGGGGCGCGAGGTGGTGCTGGTGGTCCAGGACGACGGCAAGGGGTTCGACCCGGCGAAGACCGCCAAGGGGGGCGAATCGCGGGCCGGCCTCGTGGGGATGCGGGAACGCCTGCTCGGCCTGGGCGGGCGCCTCGACGTGCGGACGGCGCCGGGCTCGGGGGTGCGCCTCGAGGCCCGGATGCCGCTGGAGGGAGCCAATGGCAGCTGACACACAGGGAGCCGCGGGGCAGGACGCCCCGGTCCGGGTCCTCCTCGCCGACGACCACACGCTGATGCGCGAGGGGGTCCGGCGCATCCTCGCCGCCGACGGCGGGATCGAGGTGGTGGCGGAGGTCGGCGACGGGCAGGCCGCCGTGGCGGAGACCCTCGCGAAACAGCCCGACGTGGCCGTCCTCGACATCACGATGCCCGGGGGCGGCGGCCTCGAGGCGGCGCGCCAGATCCGGCGGCAGGCGCCCGAGGTCCGCATCCTCATCCTCTCGATGCACCTCCAGCCCGAATACCTCCTCGAGAGCGTCCGGGCCGGCGCGCACGGCTACCTCGTCAAGGACGCCGCCGCCGGGGAGCTGGTGGCCGCGGTGCGAGCCGTCTGCAACGGCGATTCGTACTACAGCGCCGCCGTCTCGGCCCAGATGTCGGACCTCCTGCGCCGCAAGCTCGAGGGGGAAGAGGTCACCAACGCCCTCGAGCGCCTGAGCCCGCGGGAGCGCGAGGTCCTCCGGCACATCGCGGAGGGGGCGAGCAACAAGGAGATCGCCGCCACGCTGGGGATCAGCGTGCGGACCGTCGAGACCCACCGCGACAGCCTGATGAAGAAGCTGGGCATCCATTCCGTGGCGGGGCTCACCCGCTTCGCGCTCCGGTGCGGGCTGGTGAGCGACGAGGTGTAGGGGCAGCCATCAGCCGTCAGCCATCAGCCATCGGCGGCGCCGGCCAGAGCCGGCGCCGTTTCACATCCGCGAGCCCTCGGTGTTATAGGAATACGATGACCGCGCATCGCCGCGCCATGGCCTCCGACACACTCGCCCTCCTTCTCGCCAAACACGGCCTGGAGCTGGCGCGCCACCTGCGCCGCCTGGTGCGCGACGACGAGGTGACCGCCGACCTCCTGCAGGACACCTTCCTGCGCGCCCACGGCGCCCTCGGGGGCCTGCGTCCGGGGTCGAACGAGCGCGCGTGGCTCTACCGCATCGCCACCAACGCGGCGCTGAACCACCTGCGGGACCGCGCCCGCCAGGCAGCGGCGCTGGCCCGGCACGCGAGCGAGGTGGCGGTGGCCGCGCCCGTGTGGCTCGACGGCGACCAGCCCGGCGGCGGCGCGAGCGAGACCGATCCCCGTCACGCCGCCGTCTGGGCGCGCGTCGCGGGGCTCCCCGAACGCCAGCGGCTTGCGCTGACCCTGCGCATGTCGGGCGAATGCGCGTACGACGAGATCGCGCGGCGGATGGGCGGCACCGAGGCCGCCGCGCGCGCCAACGTCCATCAGGCGATCAAGACGCTGCGGAAGGAGTTCCGATGACCGTGCGCGAGCGGGACGAGGAGCGCGCCGAGCGGGCGCTGGTGGGCCGGGCTTTCGCGCGGCTGACCGGCCGCAGCGGGGAGCCGCTCGACTACGCGATGATGGACGACACTCCCGTCGGGGTCCTCGGCCTCGCGGCGGGACCGGCGGGACTGCGGCGCATCACCTACGTGAAGGACGAGGACGACTTCCTGCGGCGGCTGCTGGCGGACTTCCCCAGCCGGCCGATCGAGCGGAGCGGCGCGCTCGACCCGGTGCGCCGCGAGCTGGACCGCTATTTCGCCGGGAAGAGCCTGCGGTTCGACACCTCGGTGGACCTCTCGGACGTCTCGGCGTTCCAGCAGCGGGTCCTGCACGAGCTGCTCAAGGTGACGGCAGGACACGTCACCACGTACACGAGGCTCGCGCAGCAGGCGGGGCGGCCCAGGGCGGCACGGGCGGTGGGCAACGCGATGCACGACAACCCGGTGCCCATCATCGTCCCGTGCCACCGCTGCCTTAGGGGTGACGGCTCGCTGGGCGGCTACGGCGGGGGCCTTCCGGCGAAGGAGTGGCTGCTGAAGCACGAAGGGGCGGTGCTGCTGTAACAACGGGTGAGAGGGTGAGGCGTCAGAGGTGAGAGGAGACACGAGACCGGGAGTCCGGCCGCCGTGTCTCCTCTGACCTCTGACCCCTGACCTCTCACCCTCTCACGCTTGCTGTATCAGGGCCGACAATTCCGCCACGCTCCCGATGACCCGGTCCGCCACGATCCCGCTCGTCGCGTAGACGTCCTCCCGGAACTTCCCGGTGCGCACCAGCCACGCCCTCAATCCCGCGCCCTGTGCGCCCTGGATGTCCCCCCAGAGATCGTCGCCGACCATCACCACGCCCTCCGGACCAACGACGCCCTCGGCGCGCAGCGACGCCACGGCCGCGCTGTAGAACGCCGGCGACGGCTTCCCCGTCACCGTCGCCCGCTTCCCCGTGGCGTACTCGAGGGCGGCGACGAAGGGCCCGGCGTCGAGCGCGAGGCCGTCCCCCTGCTGCCAGTACCGGTCCCGCTGGAGGCACACCAGTTCCGCGCCTTCCATCAGGTGGCGGAATCCCCGGTTCATCCGCTCGAACGTCCAGGCGTCCCCGAGGTCCCCGACGAGGACCACCTCCGGCCGCTCGCCCGCGAGGTCGAACGCCGCCAGGTCCTCGAGCGTCGCGTCCGCGACGAGCGGTGCTACCCGCCGCACGCCCCGCTCCTGGAGCAGCGCCACCGCCGCCATGACGGTGGTGACGATCTCCTCCGGCCGCACCGCGAAGCCGTAGCCCGCGAGCCGCTCGGCGAGAAGCCGCCGCGAGCGGCGCGTGGTATTGGTGACGAAGCGCAGGGGCACGCCGCGGCGCCGCAGGTCGGCGATCGCCGCCGCGGCGCCGGGCACCGCGCCGGCTTCGCCGTAGCAGGTGCCGTCGAGATCGAGAAGGAACGCGCGCACGCTTGACACGTCGGGGCGACCGCCTTCCGCGGAGAGGGATTCCTGCCCGCTGCTCGAACGGAACATCGCCCCAGCGTGCAGCTCCGTCGAGCCCGAACGCGACGCGGCCCGGGAACCTCCCCGGGCCGCGCACCCCATCACCTATCACTTCTCACTCATTACTCATATCGTCAGTACAACCCCAGATACTTCTCGATCTCCCACTCGCTCACCCGCGAGATGTACTCCCCCCACTCGCTGCGCTTGGCGTCGATGAAGTGGCCGGCGATGTGCTCGCCGAGGGCCGTCATGACGACGTCGTCCTTCTCGAGCACGTCGAGCGCCTCGTGCAGGTCGCGCGGCAGGTCGTCGATCTTGTGGTGGCGCCGCTCGCGCACGGTCATCGTGAAGATGTTCTTGTTGACCGGATCGGGGGGCGTGAGCTTGTGCTCGACGCCGTCGAGCCCCGCGGCGAGCTGCACCGCGAGCGCGAGGTAGGGGTTCGAGGCCGGGTCGGGCATCCGCAGCTCGCAGCGCGTGCCGGAGCCGCGGCGGTCGGGGATGCGGATCATCGGCGAGCGGTTGCGCATCGACCAGGCGACGTTCACCGGCGCCTCGTACCCCGGCACCAGCCGCTTGAAGCTGTTCACCAGCGGGTTCGTGACCGCGCAGAAGCCGCGCGCGTGCCGGATGAGGCCGGCGATGTAGGCCAGCGCCGTCTTGGAGAGCTGCCAGTCCGTCTTCGGATCGAAGAAGGCGTTCTTCCCGTCCTTGAAGAGCGACTGGTGGGTGTGCATCCCCGAGCCGTTCTGGCCGAAGATCGGCTTGGGCATGAAGCTCGCCGCCAGGTCGTAGCGCTCCGCCGCGCTCCGCACCACCAGCTTGAAGGTCACCAAGTCGTCGGCGGTCGCGAGGGCGTCGGCGTACTTGAAGTCGATCTCGTGCTGGCCGGGGGCGACCTCGTGGTGCGCCGCCTCCACCTCGAAGCCCATCTCCTCCAGGTCGGCGACGATCAGGCGCCGCGCGCGCTCGCCGCGGTCTACGGGGCCAACGTCGAAGTAGCCGGCGGTGTCGTGGACCAGCGTGGTCGGCTTCCCCTCGGCATCCTTGTAGAAGAGGAAGAACTCCGCCTCGCACCCCGCCATCATCTCGAAGCCGAGCTTCTTCGCCTTGGCGATCTGCCGCGTCAGCGCCGAGCGCGGGCAGCCGGCGAAGGGCGACCCGTCGGGGTTCTGGATGTCGCAGATGAGCCGGGCGACGAGGCCGTCCTCCGCGCCCCACGGGAAGACGCGGAAGGTGTCGAGGTCGGGCGCGAGGAGCATGTCCGACTCCTCGATCCGCACGAACCCCTCGATGGAGGAGCCGTCGAACATGATCTGTCCGTCCAGCGCCTTCTCGAACTGGCTCCGCGGCACCTCGACGTTCTTGTTGACCCCTAGGATGTCGGTGAACTGGAGGCGCAGGAACCGCACGTCCAGCTTGTCGCACATCTTGAGGATGTCGCGCTTGCTGAGGCCGTGCGCGTGCATCATCTCGCGGTACTGCGGGTCGTTCATCATGGGGAGCGTGCGGCGCTCCGGGTAGCCGTGCGGCGATGGCGCCGCCACCCGCGCGGCACCGTTGCCGGCTGCGGGCTTCGTGAGCGTGCCTGAAGACATGGGCGCGGGTCCGGTTGGGGTTGCGAGAACGTATCGGCGCTATTGCTCGATGTCAAGCGTTGCTGTAACGCCATGCACGATACGATAAGTGCGTCCTGTCGAATACCCAATATCAATGCAAAATGTTCGTAATTATTACGACGAACTGCAGCTCCGCTTCAGGGAGCCAGGGACTCGAGGAGGGCCCACAACTCCACCGAGGAGAAGTCGGCGAAGCGCTCCGTCACCTCGCGCTCGGTGTGTTCGAGGAAGATCCAGGCGCTGGCCCGGTGGCGCTCGGCCTGGACGAACTGGAGGCGCCCGCGCACGGCGCCCCCCTCCGGGGCGACGGCCGTCTCGAGATACACCTCCCAGTGCGCGGTGCCCCGCGCCAGCTCGCCCATGAGCTTGGCCCCGGGGATCCCGGGGCCGTGGGCTGTGGTCTCAGCCATCCGCCGGCTCGGCCTCGGCGCCGGAGCTGCGCTCCTTCGCCTCGACGAAGCCGCGGAGGCTCGCCCCGATGACCTCGTCGAGGTACTGATCGATCGCCAGCATCACTTCGAACGTCTCGCCGCGGTGCCAATCCAGCTCGCTCCGCAGGAACCGCCAGATCGCCTGGCGCAGGTGGCGGAACTCGCGGTACAGGTCGGCGGCGTCGTAACGGGCGAGGCCACGCAGCTTCCCGAAGCGCAGGCCCCGCCGTCGCCGCGCGAGGGACGCCTCGGAGGTCGCGCCCTCGTCGGGGTCCTGCAGGGAGTGCGCGATGTCGGCGAGGAGGGCCGGGACCTGATTGGTGAGGAGGAGGTCGGGGAGGCCCTCGTCCCCCTCGATGGCGTCGTCCGCGCGCACCGCGTCGCGCCAGCTCCGGGCGATCTCGTTGGCGTGGGAGGCGATCGCCTCGCCCGCCTGCCGATGGGCCTGGGATACGAGGGACATGATGGGGTAAACCTAGGACGGCCTCCGGGAGGCCGCCAGCACCGCCGTCACACTCCGGCGCGGAGGCGTGCCCCCGGCCTCAGGGACGCCGCGGCGGGGCAGTAGACCGCGGGAGCCGGGGTTTCTAGCTTTCGCCGATGGCCAATCCCGCGACCCAGACGTGTCCGGCTTGTGGCGCCGAGTCCACAGGCAAGTTCTGCAGTACGTGCGGCGCCCCGCTCGGTGGGACGGCGTGCGGGAAGTGCGGCGCGAAGCTCAGCGCCCGCGCCAAGTTCTGCCCCGCGTGCGGCGCTCCCGCCGGCCGCGGTGCCGCCGCGGCCCGGCCCCTCATCGCCCCCAACCAGCGGGCGGCCTGGATCGTGGCGGGGGTCTGCGTCGTGGCGCTGCTGATCACGATCGTCGTGTTGGTGGCGCGCAGGCCCCCTGCGGCGCAGGGCGAGGCGGGCGCCACGCCCTCCGGTGCCGGCGCCCCCGCGACCACCGACCTCAGCCAGATGTCGCCGGCGGAGCAGGCCACCCGCCTCTTCGACCGCACGATGCGCGCCCAGGAGTCGGGCGACACCGCGCAGGTCACCTTCTTCGCGCCGATGGCCGTCCAGGCGTACCAGGTGCTCGGCGGGGAGCTCGACCCCGACATGCGCCTCCACGTCGGCCTGCTGCAGCTGGCCGCCAAGAACCCGGCGGGCGCGCGCGCGGAGGCCGACACCCTCCTCAAGGCCTCGCGCACCCACCTCTATGGCCTGCTCCTCAAGGCCCGCGCCGCCGAAGCCACGGGCGACGCCGCCACGGCGCGCAGCACGATGCAGGCGTTCGTGGCCAACTACGACGCCGAACGGGCGAAGAACCTCCCCGAGTACGCCGAGCACAACCAGCTCCTCATCGAAACGAGGGACCAGGCCACCCGGGGCGCGGGCGCCGCCGCGAAGCGCTGACCGTGCCCACCATCCGCCTCGCCCACAGCCCGGATTCCGACGACGCCTTCATGTTCTGGGCGCTCGCCGCGGGGAAGGTGGACACCGGCGACCGCGTGTACCACCACGAGCTGTCCGACATCGAGACGCTGAACCGGCGCGCCCTCGCCGCCGAGCTCGAGGTCACAGCCGTCTCGTTCCACGCCTACGCCTACCTCGCCGACCGCTACGCCCTCCTGCCGCACGGCGCCTCGATCGGCGACGGCTACGGGCCCCGGCTCGTCTCGCGCCGGCCCGCTCCCGCCGATCCCGCCGCCGCCCTGCGCGACGTCCTCGTCGCCATCCCCGGGGAGCGCACCACCGCGCACCTCGCGCTCCGCCTCTTCCAGCCGGCGGTGCGCACGGTGATCGTCCCCTTCGACCGCATCGAGGACGCCGTCCTGGAGGGGAAGGCCGACGTCGGCCTCCTGATCCACGAGGGGCAACTCACCTTCGGCGACCGTGGGCTCCACCTCTGGGAGGACCTCGGCGCGTGGTGGGGCCGCACCACCGGGCTCCCCCTCCCCCTCGGCGGGAACGTGATCCGCAAGGACCTCGGGCCGGAGTTGCTGCGGCTCGTGTCCCGTGACCTCCGCGCGTCCATCGTCTACGGGCTCGCCCACCGGGCCGAGGCGCTCGCGCACGCCGGACAGTACGCCCGCGGGATGGACGCCGCGCGCACCGACACCTTCGTCGGGATGTACGTGAACGACTTCACCGTGGACTACGGCATGCGGGGCCGCACCGCCGTGCAACGCCTCCTCGACGAGGGACACCGCGCCGGCATCCTTCCGGCCCGCGTCCCCGTAGAGTTCATCGAGGAATAGGCCGCACCCGGCCTCCCGGACGCACGCCGCCCTCCGGATCCCGCGGACCCGGAGGGCGCTGTGCGTCGGGCCGCGCCGCGTGCGCGCTAGTCGGCGGGGATCCCTTCGGGCACCGGTGCCGGACCGACTTCCTTCGGCGCGTGCGCCGGCGCGCCGGCCCGGTTCTTGGCGCCGAGGAAGCCCAGCACCCGGCTCCCGAAGTCGTCCATGAGGGTGTAGACCACCGGCACCACGATCAGCGTGAGCAGCGTCGACGTGATCAGCCCGCCGATCACCGCCCGCGCCATCGGCGCACGGAACTCGCCCCCCTCGCCGAGCGCCAGCGCCGTCGGCAGCATCCCGAAGATCATCGCGAGGGTCGTCATCATGATCGGTCGGAGCCGGATCTGGCCCGCGTCGATCAACGCCTCTCGCCGCGACGAGCCGGACTCGCGCAGCTTGTTGGTGAAGTCCACCAGGAGGATGGCGTTCTTGGTGACGAGCCCCATCAGCATGATCACGCCGATCATGCTCATCATGTTGAAGGTGCCGCGCGTCAGGATCAGTCCCAGCATCACGCCGATCAGCGAGAGCGGCAGGGAGAGCATGATGGCCAGCGGCTGCAGGAACGAGCCGAACTGCGACGCGAGGATCAGGTACACGAAGACGATCGCCAGGATCAGCGCCTCGACGATGTACCCGACCGACTCCATGAACATCTCCTGCGTGCCGCCGACGGCGATGCGGTACCCCGGCGGGATGACCTTCGCCGCCGCGAGCCGCTTGGCGATGTCCGCCGAGACCTGCGTCAGCGCCCGGCCCTGGTAGTTGGCCTCCAGGCGCACCATCCGCTCCAGGTCGTAGCGCTTGATCTCGCTCGGCGCGCCGCCGGGGCTGATGTGGGCGACCTGGCCGAGGGGCACCATCACCGGAGACTGTGTCCGTGGGTCGATGCGGGTCGTGGCCAGCGGGATCCGCCCGAGGTCCGCGCTCGACTCGCGGTACTCCGGCGCGAGCCGGACCACCACGTCGTGCGAGAGCCCCGACGCGTCCTCGTAATCGCTCGCGGTGGTCCCCGAGAGCACCGTCCGGAGCCCGGTGGAGACCGACCCGATCGTCACCCCCATCTGCGCCGCGAGGTCACGGTCCAGCTCCACCACCAACTCCGGCTTCCGGCCCTCGAGGCTCGAACTGAGGTCCACCAACCCCGGCACGTTGCGGACGGCCGCGAGCGCCCGATCGGAGATGCCCTGCAGGCGGGTCAGGTCGGGCCCGAGGATGTTCACCTGGATCGGCCGCCCGCCGCCGCCCATGCCGCCGGCGTCCATCGGGTAGCCCCGCACGCCGCGGAAGCGCTGCAGCTCGTGGCGCAGGGCCACGATCGTCTGCTCCTGCGACAGCGACCGCTCGGCCCGCGGCTTGAGCTTCACGTACAGCGTCCCGTCCGTCACCTCCGACTGCATCCCGCCGGCGATCGTGAGATAGGTGAACTGCACCTCCGGACGCGAGCGCACGAAGCGGTCGACCTCCTCGCCCCGCGCCAGGCTGTACGCGAGCGACGAGCCCACCGGCGTCTCCAGCGTGATCTGCAAGTCGCCCCGGTCGCTCTTCGGACTGAACTCGCCGCCGACGGCGCCCGTCCCGAAGAGCGCCATCGCGACCACGAACGCGCCGAGGGCGATACCGAGCGTCGTCTTCCGGTGGCCCAACGCCCACGCGATCACCCCGCGGTACCACGTGCCGAGATCGCGGAACCGCTCGTTGAACCGCTCCAGCAGCTTGCCGACCCGGCCGCGCTCCGCGTGCCCCTCCGCCTGCGGGTCGTACCAGATCGACGAGAGCATCGGGTCGAGCGTGAACGACACGAACAGCGAGACGGCGATGGCGAAGGCCACCGTGATCCCGAACTGGAAGAAGAACTTCCCGATGATGCCGCCCATGAAGCCGACGGGGATGAACACCGCGAGCACCGACATCGTGGTGGCCAGCACGGCGAACCCGATTTCGCTCGTGCCCCGGCCCGCCGCCGTGTAGTGGTCCTCCCCGCGCTCGACGTGACGGACGATGTTCTCCCGGACCACGATGGCATCGTCGATCAGCATGCCGATGGCCAGGGAGAGGGCCATCAGCGTCAACATGTTGATCGTGAATCCGAAGAGGTAGATCGCGAGGAACGCCGAGATCACGGACACCGGGAGCGTCAGGCCCGTGATCACGGTGGAGCGCCACGAGTTGAGGAACAGGAACACGATCAGCACGGTCAGCAGCGCGCCAATGAGCAGCGTGGTGCGCACGTCCGCGAGCGCAGATCGGATCCACACCGAGTTGTCGCGGATCTCCTCCAGCCGCACGCCCGCCGGGAGCTGGGCATTGAGGTCGTTCACGACCTTCCGGACCCCGTCGGCCACCTCCACGATGTTGGAGCCGGAGATGCGCCGGATGTCGATGCCGATGGCCCGCCGGCCGGAGAACTCCGCAGCCGAGCGCGCCTCCTCCTGCGCGTCCTCGATCCGCGCCACCTCGCCGAGGCGCACGGGCATCCCGTTCCGCATCGTGACCACGATGGCGGCGAACTGCCGCGGATCGCGGAGGCGCCCCTTCACCCGCACCAGTTGCTCGGAGATCCCGCGCTCCACCCGCCCCGCGGGCGCGTCCATGTTCTCGCGCCGCAGCGCGCCCACGACCATGTCCGGGGAGACGCCGAGCGCCTGCATCCGCGGCGGCAGCAGGAGGACGTGGACCTCCCGCGCGAGCCCGCCGACCACCGTCACGTTGCCGACGCCGTCGACCGACTCGATGCGCCGGGAGATCGTCTCGGTCGCCAGCTGGGTGAGGTCGCGCAACGCCCACCCCTCGCCGGAGAGCGCGAGACTCACGATCGGCGACTGGCGGAAGTCGAAGCGCGAGATGACCGGATCGTCCATGTCGGTCGGCAGGCTCGGCCGCAGGGCGTCGATCTTCGAGCGCACGTCGGCCTGCGCATCCATCACCTTCGTCTTCAGCTGGAACTCGATGAAGACCATCGACATGCCTTCGACCGAGGACGACTCGATCCGCTTCACCCCCTGCACGGGGTTCACGGCCTCCTCGATCTTCTTCGACACCTCGCGCTCGACCGCCTCGGGGCTCGCGCCCCGGTAGACGGTCTGCACCATCAGGAAGGGGAGCTCGACGTCCGGCATCTCGTCGAGCGGGAGCCGGCGCAGGGAGAAGAGGCCCAGCACCATGAGCGCCACCATCACCATCGTCGCGAAGACGGGGCGCTTGATCGAGAGGTTCGAGAGGAACATCGGCCGGCCCCTAGCGCTTCACGGACGCCGGCGTTGCGCTCGGCGCCGGCCCGGCGCCCACGACCTCCGCGCGCACGCCCTCGGCGAGGCCCTCGACGGGCCCGACCACCACGACCTCGCCCGCCTGCACACCGGACGTGATCTGCACCAGTCCCTGGTCCTCGTCGGTCACACCGACGGACACCACGCGCTTGCGCACAGTGCCGCCTGCGATGACGTAGACCACCGGCGTCCGCACGTCCCCTTCCGTGCGCAGCGCCGACCGCGGCACCGCCACGGCGCCGGGGGCCTCGCGCACCAGCACCCGCCCCGACACGAAGATGCCCCCCATCAGCCGGCCCCCCGCGTTCGGGATGTCCACGTAGATCCGGACCTGGCGCGTGGCCTCGTCGGCCGTGGGGTTGATGCGGCTGATGCGGCCGGTCATGTGCGTCGAATCGAGCTGCGCCGCCTGGAGCGTGACCGTCCGGCCCACGCCAAGGTTCCCCACGAACTCGACCGGGACAGAGGCGGTGAGCTGGAGGACGCGCGTGTCCACGATGTCCACCATCGGCTTGCCCATGTCGATGCGGTCGCCGGCCTGGAGATAGCGCTTGCTGACCACGCCGGCGGCCGGAGCCCGGACCGTGGAGGTCGTCAGGCGGTCCTCGGCGCTCGCCAGCTGCGCCTCTGAGAGCGCCAGCCGCCCCCGCGCGGTGTTCACCGCCAGGACCGCGTTGTCGCGGTCGCGGGGCGCGATGGCACCCTCCCGCAGCAGCGCCTCCGCCCGCGTGGACTCCGCCACGGCGATGGTGACCTGCATCCGCTGCGTCGCCACGTCCGCACGCGCCGAGTTCGCGGTCGCCCTGACCACCTCGTCCTTGAAGCGCAACAAGGGCTGGCCCTGCTCGACCCGCTGCCCTTCCTCGACGAACGTCTCGACGACCTGCTCGGCCATCGGCGCGCCGACCGTGATGTTCACCTTCGGCTCGAGCGACCCGCTCACCGGCACGCCCGAGGAGAGGGTGGCCCGCACCGCCGTGGCCACGTCCGACGGGCCGAGGCTGATCTTGCCGGCAGCGGCGTCCGCCGCTCCGAGGTCGCCCTTCCCACCACAGCCGGTCGCAAGGGCGGCCGCCAGTGCCACGGCCACCGGGATGCCATACCGCGTCATGACCCGCGCCTTCCTCGTCTGAGTCGTCATCGTCCCGCCTCCCCCGTCGTCCCCGCCGCCACTTTCTGTCCCGACCGCATCACCGGCACGGGCCGCCCCAGCGCCCGCTCAAGCCCCGCCAGCGCCACCAGGTAGTCGCGCGTGGACTGGGCCTCGTTCACCCGCGCCTGCTGCAGCGCGAGCCGCGCGTCCGACACATCGAGCGACGACGCGATCCCGTTCGTGTATCGCACGTCGGCCAGGTGGTACGCCCGCATCGCCTGGTCCACCGTCTGCCGCCGCGCCGCGACCAGGGCGTGCGCGCGGTCCATCTCCGAGCGCGCCTCCGCCACCTGGATCGCCACCCCCTCGTGCGCCTGCGACGCCTGGGCCTCCGCCCGCGCCAGCTCCGCCTGCGCCTGCTGCACGATGCCGCGGTTGCGGAATCCGTCGAACAGCGGCATCGAGAGCGTGATCGACGCATTCCAGTCTTTGCGGAACTCGCTGTACGTCGGGAGGGTGCCCGCCGGATACGCCTGCCCCCCGTAGCTCATCATGAACTTGAGAAGCGGGTACGCGTCCCCCCGGTACACCCGCACCGCCTGCCGCCGGAAATCCACGTTCGCGTCCGCCGCGACGAGTGACGAGCGGTCCGGCACCTCCGCGTCGAGGGCGACCGCGTCCATCTCCGGGAGCGAGTCGGCGTCGGTCAGCGCCGCCGCCGTGAGCTCCAGCGGCTGCTCCACCGGGACGTTGACCAGCCGCTTCAGCTCGAGCTCCGCGTTCTCGCGGCTGTTCCGCGACGCGATGACCGCCGGCTCCTGGTTGGCGGACTCCACCTGGGAGCGGAGCAGGTCGTAATCCCCCGTCGCGCCGATGCGGTGATTCACCGTCACCGTCCGGAGGTGCTCGTTCACCTGCGTCTGCGTCGCCTCGGAGATGTCCAGCATCCGCCGCGCGAAGAGGGCGTTCAGGTAGGCGAGCTTCACCCGGTAGGCCAGGTCCTCCTGCGTGTCGTCGAGGGTGGCCTGCGCGGCGCGCTCGAAGGCATGCGCCCCGCGGATCCCCGCCCCCACCTTCCCGCCCTGGAAGAGCGTCTGGTTCACGGTGATGGCGGCGATGTACGTGTTCGGCCGCCCGAACGGCAGGCTGCTGAACATGTCGCCGATCCCGCGCGGCACCGCGAGGTTGTACTGGTCCTCGAGATACTTGATGCGGGTGGCCACCGACGCCGTGGTGTCGGGGCTGAACGGCCCGATCGGCGTCCCCGACCCGCCCCCGGTCGAGAAGACGGACGCGAAGGTCCGCTGGTACGTGAGCGAGCCCCGGATCTCCGGGAGCGCCGACGCCCACGCCTGCGTCACCTGCCCGTGCGCCTGCTGCACCTGCGCGCGCGCCACCCGGATCTCGTCGCCGGTCTCGAGGGCGCGGCGCACCGCGTCCTCCATCGAGAGGCGCAGCGGCTCCCGCGCCGCCCGCGCCGGCGCCTGCTGCGCGGCGAGCGCCGCCGGCAGGAGGCCCATCATCAGGATCGTCTGTGCGATGCGCATGTCGCGGTCCTTTGCCCTATGCCCGCGCGCGGCCGCCATCGGCCGCGCGGATGCCGTCGTAGATCAGCCGCAGCTGCGAGCGGATGGACGCCTCCAGGCTCACGTCGGGCTGGGGCGCGGCCAGGTCGCTCGGATGCCGGTGCCCCGCCCACCAGAAGAGCGTTCCCATGAACGCCGCCCCCAGCGCGAGGAAGATCGTGTGCGGCGGCAGATCGCCCCGGAACTCGCCGCTCGCCTGCCCCTCGGCGATCGCCTCGTTCACCAGCGCCACGAACCGGCTCCGCGTCTGCCGGTCCTCGGGGCAGAACATCTGCTGCATCCCCGCCGTCACGACGAGGTGCGTGAGGGAGCGGTTCTCCCCGTATGCCGACGCCACGGCCGTGAACAGCGCCGTGATACGCTCCGCCGCCAGGCTGTGCGGCTGCGCCGCCTGCTCCTCCACCCTCCTCAGCCACTCCTCGCTCAGATAGGAGAGGACCGATTCCTTGTGCGGGAAGTAGTTGAAGAACGTGCCCTTGGCGACGTCCGCCTGCTCGGTGATCTCGTCCACGGTCGTGTGCTCAAACCCTTTCTCGTGAAAGAGTTCGAGCGCCGCGACGTAGATCCGGCGCTTGGTCTCCTCCTTCTTCCTCTCACGCCTCCCCACTGCCTGCTCCGTCATTGCGACCCTCGACTAAAGTTGACCGTGGTCATATAAGTCCACAGTCTACTAATGCCGTACGAGAGTCGCAAGGGCTGGTTTCGCTGCGCCGACAGGACAAGATTGGCCCCCCATGATCGTCGCGCTGACGGGGGCCACGGGGTTCGTCGGGGGCGCCGTGCTGCAGCGATTGCTGCGGCGCGAGCACCAGGTGCGCGTGCTCGTGCGAGATCCGGACCGCGCGGGACGCCTTCGGGACTACGGGGACGTGCAGGTAATCGCGGGCGAGCTCGCGGACGAGGACGCGCTGGCGACGCTGGTCGCCGGGGCGGAGGCGGTGGTCCACCTCGTCGGGATCATCGCTCCCAGAGGGTCACAGACCTTCGACCGGGTCCACGTCGCGGGGACCGCGGCGATCGTGGCCGCGGCTCGGGCCGCCGGCGTGCGGCGGTTCGCGCACATGAGCGCGTTGGGCGCCCGCGCCGACGCCGCGGCCACGCCCTACCAGCGCACCAAGGCCGCAAGCGAGGACGCCGTGCGCCTGGTGTTCCCAGGGCACGTCATCCTCCGGCCTTCGCTCATCGCGGGGCCGGGGAACGTCCCCCTGCGGATGATGATCAACATGGTGCGGATGGCGCCGGTGGTGCCGGTCATCGGCGACGGGCGCTATCGCATGCAGCCGGTGTGGCTGGAGGACGTGGCGGAGGCCTTCGCCCTGGCCGTGGAGCGGGAGGATCTCGCGGGGACCTACGACATCGCGGGGCCGGAGGCGCTCACCTGGCACCAGATGCTGGACCGGATCGAGGAGGCGCTCGCGGTGCGGCGCCGGCGGGTCGGCGTGCCCCTCGGCATCGTGCGCCTCGGCGCGGCGGCGGGCCTCGTCCTCCCCGAGCTGGCCCCGATCACTCCCGACCAGCTGCAGATGCTGCTCGAGGGGAGCACCACCGACGCCAACGCCCTTCCCACGGTGTTCGGCGTGACGCCCCGCCCCTTCGCGGAGGTGATGCGGGAGATGTGCGCCCCGTACGCCCCCGAAAACAGCGGCCCGGAGGTCGCCCCCCGGGCCTGATGGCCGGGCAGAGCCGCCGTCAGACTCTGCGCTCGGTCACCACCGGACCCGGCACGTACACCGTCGGCATCAGCCGCGGATGCGCCGAGTAGAGTTGTCGCCAGGACCTCGGGGCCCCGAAGCTGCGCGTGGACTGCGGCGGCTCGACGCGCGGCGCCGATGCCGGTCCCTGATTCGTCCCCTGCCGCGCCAACGCCATCTGCACCTCACGCCTCCGGTGGCCCTGTTCACGAGATTAGACGCCGGAGCCCTCCGAAACGTTGCAGCGCTCCGTCAGCGGCGCAGCCGGCCAGTGCGGGAGACGGTGACCGTCTCGGCGGAGGCGCCGCGGGCGAAGATGACCGTGGTATTGGATGCGCCGTACCCCACACCGAGCGGATTGAACGTGACGGTCGGCTGGCTGACGGTGAGGCGGAGGTCGCCCAGAGGGACGACGCGCACGGTGTCCCACCGGCCCTCGGGCGTGCGGAGCGAGAGGACGAGGGTGTTGGTGCCCCGGTCCACCACGTAGCGCGAGAGGCGCCCGCTCAGGATCGCCGACTGGCGCGTGACCGCGTGCACCGCGACGTAACGCTCGGACGCGCCCCTGACCGCAGCCTGGTCGAGGAAGCGCCGCACGGGCGGCACGACCACGGACGCCAGCACGCCGATGATGAGGGTGACGACAGTGAGCTCGGGGAGGGTGGCTCCGCGCATGGCGGGGCCACCTTAACGTCGGCGGCGCGCGGCTCCGGCGCCGTTCTCGCGCGCGGTGGGGGCCGTTTCACGCGGGCCGGCGACCTTCGGGGGCGCCGGCCCCGCGTCCTGCCTCTTACGCCGGGGACTTCTCCATCAGCCGCCGGCGCGTGTAGGCGATGAGGCCGCCCGCGTCGATGAGTACCTGGCGAGCCGGGGGCAGCGGGACGATCGGGAAGCGCTTCCCTCGCGTCACGTTGATGACCTCGTCCCCCTGGATCTCCAGCTCGTCCCCCACCGCCGCCTCGATCGCGGGCGCCTCGATGATGTTGAGGCCGAGATTCACGGAGTTCTGCGTGAAGATCCGGGCGAACCCCTTGGCGATGATGACCAGCTCGTAGCCCTTGAGGGTCGAAACGGCCTGCTCGCGCGAGGAGCCACAGCCGAAGTTCTTCCCCGCCACGATGAAGCTCCCTTGCGGCACCTGTTTCGCCTTGAGCTTCGCATTGAACTCGCCGAGGTCCGAGAAGGCGAACTGCGGCGTCTCGGTCGGCAGCACCGTCGCCATGTAGCGCCCCGGGTAGATGACGTCGGTCGAGACGTCGTCGCCGAGCATCAGGACGACATCGCTCATCGGACCCCTCCGACAGTGACGGTGCGCGGATCGGTGATGACGCCGGTGAGCGCGGACGCGGCCGCGACCGCCGGCGAGCAGAGGTAGACGTCGCTGGCGGGATTCCCCATCCGGCCCTTGAAGTTCCGGTTCGTGGTGCTGAGGGCGGTCTCGCCGTCCCCCAGCGCCCCTTCGTGCACGCCGAGGCAGGGGCCGCAGCCGGGGTTCATCACCACCGCGCCCGCCCGGACGAAGTCCGCGAGGAGCCCTTGGAGCAGCGCCTGGGTGTAAATGCGGCCCGACGCGGGGAAGACGAGCATCCGCACCCCCTGCGCCACCTTCTTGCCGCGGAGGATCCCCGCCGCGATCTCGAGGTCGTCGAGGCGGCCGTTGGTGCAGGAACCGATGACGACCTGGTGCACCTTCGTGCCCGCCACGGCCCCGATCGGCTTCACGTTGTCCACGGTGTGCGGGCAGGCGATCTGCGGCTCGAGTTTCGACACGTCGATCTCGAGGGTGCGGACGTAGGTCGCATCGCGGTCCGGCGTGACGGGCGTGAGCGTGCCGGCGACGCCGGCCTCCTCCCTGAGGTAGCGCAGCGTCTCGGCGTCGGCGGGGACGATGCCCGACGTGGCGCCCGCCTCGACGCTCATGTTGCAGAGGGTCAGGCGGCCCGAGGTGGACATGGCGCGGATCGTCTCGCCGTGGAACTCGAGCACCCGGTAATTGGCCCCTTCGGCGGTCAGCTGGCCGACCAGGCGGAGGATGATGTCCTTGGGCCCGACCATGGGCGGGAGCTTCCCGTTCACGACCACCTTGATCGTCGCGGGCACCTCGACGTTGAGCGCGGTGCCGAGGGCCCAGACGCTGGCCATCTCCGTCGCGCCGATGCCGAAGGCGAGCGCCCCGAGGGCGCCGTGGCTCGTGGTGTGGGAATCGGTGCCCAGGACCACCGCGCCCGGCCGGACGTACCCGTTCTCCGGGAGAATCTGGTGGCAGATGCCCCCCAGGTCGCCGCGGATGTCGTGGAACTTCGTGATGCCGTTGGCGGCGACGAACTCGCGGACCTTCTTCTGGTTGGTCGCCGTCTTGGGCGACTCCGCCGGCACGCGGTGGTCGAAGATGATGGCGATGCGCGAGGGGTCCCAGACCCGCGGCGTGAGTCCGGTGCCCTTGTAGATCTCGAGGAACTGGTTGATCACCAGCGCCCCGTTCTCGTGCGACATCGCCAGGTCCACCGCCGGCTCAACGACGTCCCCCGCCGAGACGGCGGGGCGGCCCGCGGCGCGCGCGAGGATCTTCTCCACGACGGTCTTGCCCATCAGACGATCCCTTTCTCCCGGAGCTCGGCGATCCGCTCCGGCGTGTACCCGATCCCGCCGAGGATCTCGGCGGTGTGGTCCCCGAGTCGCGGCGGCGGCGACTCCACCTTCCCCGGCGTCTTCTCGAACCGGGCGGTGAGGTTGAAGAGCCGTAGCGTGCCGACGCCCTTGGCCTCGACGGTGGCGAGCGTGCCGCGGTGCGCCACCTGCGGCTGCTCGAGCGCCGCGCCGAGGCTCAGGATCGCCCCCGAGGGGACGCCCTTGGCGTTCAGCGTCTCGACCCACTCCGCCGTGTCCCGCTCCCGCAGCTTCGCCTCGAGGAGGGGCGTGAGCGCCTTGCGGTTCTTCTTCCGCGCGTCGCGCTTCTGGAAGCGGGGATCGGCCTTCAGCTCCGGGACCCCGAGCGCGTCGGCCACCGCCTCCCACTGTTCCTGCTTGTTGGCGGCGATGTTGATGTAGCCGTCCCGCGTCACGAACGTCCCCGAAGGCGCCGCGGTGAAGTTGTCGTTCCCGAGGAGCTCCGGCTCCTGCCCGCCGATCAGGAGGTTCGCCGCGACCCAGCCCATCAGCGGCATGATGGCGTCGAGGAGCGCGATGTCGATGAACTGCCCTTCCCCCGTGCGCTCCCGGTAGTAGAGCGCCGCCATGATCGCGAACGCGGCGTTGAGACCGCCCACCGTGTCGCACACGGGGAAGCCGCAGCGGAGCGGGTTCAGGCGCTCGTCGCCGTTCACCGCCATCACGCCGGAGAGCCCCTGGATGATCTGGTCGTACGCGGGCTTGAAGGCGTCGGGCCCCGTCGCGCCGAAGCCGGAGATCGCGCAGAAGACGAGGCGCGGGTTGATCTCCTTCAGCGCCGCGTAGCCCACACCGAGCCGGTCCATCACGCCGGGACGGAAGTTCTCGACCACCACGTCGGCGGTCTCCGCCAGCTTCCGGAAGATCGCCTTCGCCTCGAACTCCTTCAGGTTGAGCGTCAGCGACTTCTTGTTGGCGTTCTGCGCCAGGAAGCTGGTGCCCATCAACTTCCCGTTCAGCCCGGGCACGCATCCGAGCTTCCGCGCCAGGTCGCCGTCCACGGGGTTCTCGATCTTGATCACCTCGGCGCCGAGGAGCGCGAGGTGCAGCGTCGCGAACGGCCCCGACAGCACGTTGGTGCAGTCGAGGACCCGGACGCCTTCGAGGAGCCTGCGCGGTGCAGCCATCGTCACCCCTGACCTCTCACCTCTGACCTCTCACCTTCCTCACGCCGTTGCGCCGGCGGCGCCGATCGGCCCCGTCTTGTACACCTTCCCCGGCATCTCCCGCCCGAAATACGCCGCCACGTCGTTCGCGATGGCCAGCAGCGCCTCGAGCCGCACGTCGGCGCGCTGCCCCGAGCGCTGCAGCATGTGCACGAAGTCCTCGGTGCAGACGTTCCCACCCGCGATCTTCGTGAACGGGCACCCGCCGAGACCCGCCACCGACGTCTCCACCTGCGTCACCCCCGCGCGCATCGCCGCCCAGACGTTCGCCAGCCCGAGCCCGTAGGTGTCGTGGAAGTGGCAGGCACAATCGAGGCCGGGGGATATCGCATACACGTTGTCGTACATCCGCGCCACCGCGTCGGGCACCGCGTGGCCGGCGGTGTCGGCGAGGGAGACGTTGGTGATGCCGTTCTCCACGTAGAGCCGCACGAGGTCGAGCACCCGCTCCTCGCTCACCGCCCCCTCGTAGCCGCACCCGAACGCTGACTGCACCGAGACCTGCACCCGCGTGCCGGCGGCCATCGCCGCCTTCGCCATCGCGACGATCCGCGCCGCCGCCTCGGCGACGGCCATCCCGGTGTTCTTGCGACTGTGGGTCTCGCTGGCGGAGACGCCCATGCAGAGGAAACCGACGCCCGCGGCGGACGCGCGCTCGAGGCCCTTCTCGTTCAGCACGAGGCCCGAGAGGACGACGCCGGCGCGGAGCGGCCCGGCACGGAGCTCCGCGAAGAGCCGGTCGGTATCGGCCATCTGCGGCACCTTCGCGGGGTGCACGAAGGAGCCGACCTGCACGACGTCGAGGCCCGCGCCGGCCAAGCCGCGGATCCACTCGAGCTTCCGCTCGAAGGGGACCACTGCCTTCTCCATCTGCAGGCCATCGCGCGGCCCGACTTCGTGGATCAGCACGTCAGAGCGCCTTCGCCACCGCTTCGCCCATCTCGAGCGTGGTGCTCGAGCCGCCCATGTCGTAGGTGCGGACCTTCCCTTCTTGGATCACCTTGGCGACGGCCCGCTCCACCCGCGTGCCCTTCGCCGTCTCGCCGAGCCAGTCGAGCATCATCTTCGCCGCGAGGATGGTGGCGAGGGAGTTCACCTTGTTCTGCCCCGCGTACTTGGGGGCGGAGCCGTGCGAGGGCTCGAAGACGGCGAGCTTGGCCCCGATGTTCCCCGAGCAGGCGAAGCCGAGGCCGCCCACCATCTGTGCGGCGAGGTCGGAGATGATGTCGCCGTAGAGGTTCGGCGCGACGAGCACCTGGTAGTTGTGCGGGTTCTTGAGCAGCCACATGCAGATCGCGTCCACGTTCGCCTCGTCGAAGGCGATGCCGGGGAACTCCTTCGCGACCTTCTTCGCCTCCTCGAGGAAGAGCCCGTCGGTGGCGCGCACGACGTTCGCCTTGTGGACGACGGTGACCTTGGTCCGGCCGTTCTTCGCCGCGTACTCGTAGGCCGCACGCACGATCCGCTCCGACCCCTTCCGGGTGTTCACCTTGCACGAGACCGCGTACTGATCGGTCGGCAGCTTGGCGAAGGGCGCGAAGGGCTTGGAGAGCTTCGTCAGCGTCGCCGCGAGCTCCTCGGGGACCGGGTTGAACTCGACCCCGGCGTACAGGTCCTCGGTGTTCTCGCGGAACACCACGAGGTCGATGGCTTCCTTGAAGTTCAGCGGGTTCCCCGGATAGGCCTTGCAGGGGCGCAGGCAGATGTAGAGGTCGAACATCTGCCGCATCCGCACGATGGGACTCCGGTAGATGAGCCCCTTCCCCTGAAGCGCCGGGACGAGCTCCGTCTCCGCGGCCTTCACCGGCTTCGAGGTGATGGCGCCGAACATCGCGGCATGGACGTGCTTCAGCAGGTCCACGGTGCGCTCCGGGAAGGCGTCGCCCTCCTGGCACCAGAACTCCCAGCCGATGTCGCCGTGGATGTATTCGGCGTCGAGCTTCAAGGCGTCGAGCACGACGCGCGAGGCGTCCATGACATCCTTGCCGACGCCGTCCCCCGGCAACCAGGCGATCCTGTACTGGCTCATACCGCTCCCGTCGTGGCGATGATGGCTCGCTCGGCGGGCACCCCGGCAGCGGGGCGCCGCTCCTCGCGAGGGAAACCCCTCAAAAATAGTGCCATAGCCGATTTCGGGACACTTGATTGCAACCGGCCGTCCCCGAATGGCTTAGGCCCCGACAAGGTTCCGGAAGCACGAGAGGCCAGACGGGTCGTCTGGCCTCTCGTCCTGCGGACCGTCCCGGCAGGGCGCTGTGGCGTCCTACTGGTGGGGCCTCGCCCGGAACTGGTCGTAGAGCCGCGTGTTGCGGTCGGTGCGGGGGACCAGTTGTCCGCGGATGAAGACGTACCGGATGTCGGTCCGGGCGTCGAGCGGGTCGCCGTTGGTGACGATGACGTCGGCCACCTTGCCGGCCTCGAGGCTTCCGTACCGGTCGGCCACGCCGAAGATCCGCGCGGGATTGATGGTCAGGGCGCGGAGCGCCTCCTCGGGGTCGAGTCCGTAGGCGGTGGCGAGGGCGGCGTTGTAGGCGATGTTGCGCGCGTCCGACGCCGTCGCCGTCTGGAAGGCGATCTGGACGCCCGCGTGGGCCAGGACCCCGGGGTTGGCGTAGATGGCGTCGTAGGGGTCCTCGTCCCGCGGCGCGGCGGTGATGGGGCCGACGATGACGGGGATGTGCCGCGCGGCGAGGGTGTCGGCCATGCGCCACGCCTGCGGCGCGCCGCGGAGGATGACCTTGAGGTGGAAGGAGTCGGCGAGGGCGAGGGTGCCGCGGATCTGATCCGCGGTCTCGGCGTCCACGATAACGGGGGACTCGCCGCGGACCACGGGCACCATCGCTTCCATCGCGAGGTTGATCTGCTGCGTCCCCGCCTGGCCCGCTGCGAGGCGTGCCTTGATGTCGGCGTATGCCTTCGCGTCGGCGAAGTAGTTGCGCAGCGCCCGGGTCTGCTGGTCCACCTGGTCGGGCTGGTCGGTCCCGCCGCGCCGGCCCCCGCGCCGCGCCGTGACGCGCGGGAAGGTGACGACCATCCCGGCCCGCGGGACGACCGCCATCTCCTGCGGCGTCCAGCCGGCCAGGTCGATGAAGGCCGCCTGCCCGGAGATCATGCCGCCGCGGGCGGCGGTCAGCGCCGTGGTGACCCCGCTGATGCGCACCGTCGGGATGATCTCCGACGAGGGATTCACCGCGGTGAGGGCGTCGTCGTGGGGATTGAAGTCCCCCAGCTCCTGCGTGTCGTTGCCCCCGGGCACCGAGCCGATCTCCTCGAGGCCGAGGGTGGTCCCGGCGTCCACGAGGCCGGGATAGACGAACAGTCCCGTCCCGTCCACCACCTGCGCGTCGGCGGGGACCGCGACCTGCGCGCCGAGCGCCTCGATGCGGCCGCCGCGGAGCACGATCGTGCCGCCGGCGATGCGCGGTCCGGTCACGGGGACGATGGTGGCGTTGCGGATGGCGTAGGCCGCCGGGGCGGCCGGTGCCGGCGCCTGCTGCGCGGCGATCGGGCCCGCGCCGATGAGCGCCACGGTCCACGCGAGCGCCGTGGCCGCGGCGGCCCGACCCCTGGCCCCTTGGCGTCTGGACGTCCTGGCGTCTGTCATTGCGCACCTCCCGCCGTCACTGGGCGGCCGCCGCGTCGCGGCAGCTGCCGGCGCATCTGCTCGATGGTGTTCTCGAGCGTCGGCGCGGTGTTCCGGTCGAAGAAGACGCGGCCGTCGATGAGGGTCATCTCCACCCGCGAACCGGGGGCGAAGGGATGGCCGCTGAAGATGGCGAGGTCGGCGTCCTTGCCGACGTCGATGGAGCCCACGCGGTCGGCGACGCCGAGCTGGCGCGCGGGGTTGAGCGTGATCATCCGCAGCGCCTCCTCCTCGGACGCGCCGCCGTAGTGGATCGTCTTGGCCGCTTCCTGGTAGAGGCGGCGGGCCCGCTCCTCGTCGTCGGAGTTGATGGAGACGACCACGCCCCGCTGCGCCATCAGGGCCGCGTTCTCGGGGATGGCGTCCCACGCCTCGAGTTTGTACGCCCAGAAATCGGCGAAGGTGGAGACCCCGGTGCCGGCGGCCGCCAGCTCGTCGGCGATCTTGTAGCCCTCGAGGCCGTGCTCGAAGCTCGCCACGTGGAAGCCGAAGTCGTGCGCCACGCGCAGCATCATCAGCATCTCGTCGGACCGGTAGGCGTGGCAGTGCACCAGGCGCCGGCCCTGGAGGATCTCCACCAGCGCGTCGAGCTGGAGGTCGCGCCGCGGGGGCACCGGCTCCGCCTGGCCGCGGCGGAGCGCGCGTCGCGCCGAGTCGTACGCCTGCCACTCACGCTGGTAGGCCTGCGCGCGGGTGAAGGCGTCGCGCAGCACTTCCTCGACACCCATGCGGGAGAGGGGATAGCGGCGGGCCTGGCCCGGCTGCGGCTGGAAGTTCGTCTGCCGCACGTTCTCGCCGAGCGCGAATTTCTGTCCGAGGGGCGCGCCCGCGAAGAGGAGACTGTCGTCGGGGAGGCCGAAGCGCAGCTTGATGAGCTGGCTCTGCCCGCCGATGGTGTTCGCGGAGCCGTGGTAGACCTGGATCGTGGTGACGCCGCCGGCGAGCTGGCGGTAGATGGCGCCCGCGTCCTCGCGCAGCACGTCCTGGACGCGCGTCTCGGCGGTGATCGAGTTAGTGCCCTCGTTCACAGCCTCGATGGCGGTGTGCGAGTGCTCGTCGATGATCCCCGGCGTGACCCAGCGCCCTTGCGCGTCGATCACCTGCGCGTCGGGCGGTACCACGACGTTCGGCCCGACGTCGGCGATTTTCCCGTCACGGACCAAGATCGTGCCCCGCGGGATGGTGCCGTGGGTGGCCGTCATGATGGTGGCGTTGGTGATCGCCACGAGCCGCCCCGCGGGGGGCACGGGGATCGCGAGCGGCAATGGGCCGCTTGCTTCCGGCGCCGCCGCGGCGGGCTGCGCCGGGGCGGGCGCCTGGGCGGCGGGAACTGGAGCCGCGGGCCGCGCGGCGGGGGCGGCCGGCCGCGGCCGCTGCGCGAGCGCGGGCGCCGCGGCGCCAACCGCGATCAGCGCGAAAGCCAGCATCGCCCTCCCCTGGCGTCTTGGCGTCTGGCTTCTGTCGTTCTGTGTCATGGGTTCTTCTCCGCCGTGAACGGGGCGCTGCCCATCGCGCCGAGATCGGCGGTGCCGCGGATGCGGTTCCCCTCGACCTCGCCATGGAAGCTGGCGACCATCGACTGCCCGCCCATCGGGACGGTGACGGACCACGTGACGGTGCGGCCGCTGACCTGACCGTCGGTGATGGGAAGGGTCCCCATGTCGGTCGTCATCGAGCCGGTGAAGGCCTCCCCCGACTGGGTGATGGTCATGGTGATGTTCTGCCCTCCCTGCGGGGTGGTGACCGCCACCGCCCAGGTGCCGGCCACCTGCGCCGCCGCCTCGCCGCCGCCCGCTCCGCGCGCGCCTCCGCGCGCGGGCGCCGCAGGCGCGATCACCTCGTAGCGCTCGCCATCCACGAAGACGGCGTTCACCTTCGCGCTGTCGCCCATCAGGTCGCCGTCGGCGACGACGAGGTTCGCGATCTTCCCCGCCTCGATGCTCCCGAGTTGCTCGGCCGCGCCGGCGATCTCCGCCGGGCGGATGGTGAGGGCCTCCAGCGCCACATCGCGGGGGAGCCCCGCGGCGATCGCCTTGCGGACGTTGGCGAGGAACTCGCTCGCGCGGAGCATCCCCCCCGACGCGAGGGCGAGGCGGATGCCGGCGCCGTTGATGGCGGCGGCGTTCCCTTCGATCACCCGCCGCGCCGCGCTGTCCGCCGCGGCGCTGTCGTCCGGCGGGCGCCGGATGCCGGCGCGGTAGCTCCAGCCGGTCACCTCCGGCGCGCGGGGGAAGTCCACCGAGACCACCACCGGACGCCGGTTGGCCTTGAGCGCGTCGAGGGCGCGGAACCCCTCCGTCGCGCCGACGACGGTGAGCGTGAGGTTGAACTCGTGCGCCATCGCCACCGCGCGCCGGATCTCGTTCTCGTTGCCGGCGGCGAAGAGCACCGGCAGCTCGCCGCGCACCACGGGCACCAGGGCGTTGAGACGCCGGTCGGACGCGGGCCGCTCCATCCCACGCGGGCTGGCACGGTACCGGTCGAGGAGCGTCCCCTGCCGCTGGGCGTCGTAGAACGCCTGTCGCTCGTAGGCGATCACGCCGAGCAGGGTCCCGGGGTAGCGTCCCGCCACGGGCTGGAAGCCCATGTGGAGGGCCACCGGCGAACGGATCAGCTCGAGCGTCGCCGCGCTGTCCCGGAGCGGCACGAGGGCGGAGAGACCGCGGAACGCCCCGCGACTCGGCGCCGAGAGCACGGCGCCGAACCCCGCGTCCCGCGCGGCTTTCACATCCCCCGCGGCCGGGCGCAGTTCGTCCGCCACGGCGCGGTACGGCTCGAGGCCCACCGGCGCCGGCGCCTCGGCGCCCGCTGCGGCGGGGGCCGCGCCCGGGCGCCCACCCGCCTGCGGCACCGGCACGCTGGCGAGTCCGAGCGACGAGGTGAGATCGATAAAGGCCGGGAAGACCGTCTTCCCCTCCAGGTCGAGCAGCCGCGCGTCCCCGGGGACGGCGATGTCGGCGCCCACGGCGGCAATCAGCCCGTCGCGGATCACGATCGTCCCCCGCGCGATGACGCCGCGGGTCACGGTCTCGATGCGCGCGTTCGTCAGGGCCCACGGACCGTCCTGGGCCCGAGCGGTCGCCGTGAGGGCGAGGAGGGGCGCGAGCACGGCCACACCGGCCCGTGCGATGGGGACACAACGCATACGAACACTCCGGGGAAACGAGCCGGGCCATCGTACGCGCCACCCCCGGCCCCGTCAAGCCGCGCGCCGGATACCCCCTCCTTGCAGAGCGCCCCGGCGCCGGTAGGTTCTTTGACGCGCAGTATGAGCGACCCTCTTCTCACCCTTCGCGAATACGCGAAGCTGGCTCCGTGGAACATCCGCGACCTCGCTGCCCTCGCAGGGGCGGTGCTGGACGCGTCGGGTATCACGCCCATCAACGCCGCGGCGCAGAGCCGCCCCTCCGACCGCACCATCCGCTTCTACGTCGCGAAGCAATTGATGATCCCGCCGGAGGGCCGCGGCACCGCCGCGACCTACGGCTACCGCCACCTGCTGCAGCTCTTCGCCATCAAGCTGCGCCAGATGGAGGGCGCGACGCTGGCGAGCATCGCGAAGGAGCTCGCCGAGGCGCCGGGGGACGTGCTGGAGAAGCGGGTCGCCTCGGCCCTGGGGAACCTGCCGGCGCTGGAGGAGCTGAGCCTCCAGCCCCTCGTGCCCCCGCGCGGCCGGGTGCGCCGCGCCTTCCAGCAGTGGGGTCCCGCGGGCGACGGGCGGGGCGGCAACGGCACCTCCCCCGAAGCGGCGCCGGGCACGTGGTACCGCCTGAGCGTGGCCGAGGGGCTCGACCTGGACGTCCGCGCCGATCACCCGGCCGCGCGGAGCGAGTCGCAGCGCCGCCGCCTCGCCGACGCCGTGGCGCGCGCCGCCCGCCTCATCACCGAGGAGCCGACGCCGTAGCACGATGCGCATCCCCTGGCGCCTGCCGCTCCTCCTCACCGCGTGCGTCCTCGCCGGACAACTCCTTCATCTCGCTCCGCTCGCCGACGCCGCCACCGGCGCCGTACCGGCGCACGTGCACCTCGTTTATCCCGCCGGCCACGTGCTGCTCGCGCCCCTCACCCTCCTCGCCGACTGGCTGAACGGGAGCCCCACCCGCGAGCTGAAGGGATTCCTCCTCTGGGCGCTCGCCGCCTGGGCCCTCGCGCGCCTCGCGCGCCGGCGGAGCGGTGGTCGCGATGCGGCGCGCGCCGTGTTGCGCGAGGCGCTGGCGGCGGCGCTCTTCGTCACCGCGCTGGCCGCCTTCGTCGCGTGGGGGGCCTTCGCCCCGCGCCCGATCCCGCGCCTGGCCGCCGACGATCCCGACCTCCTCGTCTTCGACGCGCACTCGCACACCGACGCGTCGCACGACGGCCGGCCCGGCTTCGGCTCCGCCGCGAACGCCGCGTGGCACGCGCGCGCGGGCTTCGACGCCGCCTTCGTCACCGACCACAACACCACCGCCGCGATCCGCTCGTGGTTCGCCGCCGCGCCCGCGCGGGCGTTCCGCCTCCTCCCAGGCATCGAGCTCTCGCTGAGCGGCCTGCACCTCCTGGCGCTCGGCACCGCGCGGGAGATCCCCGTCGCGCCGTTCCGGGACCGCTGGGACGCCACCGGCGTGCTGGTCCGCACGCTCGCCGCCGGCGATGTGGCCGTGCCCGGCTCCACGGCGGAGGGCGCCGCGCCGGCGTCCGGTGGCGCGCCATCGGGCGCGCCCTTCCTCGTCGCCAGCCTGCCCGAGTACTGGGAGCACCACTGGGGAGCGGACCTGGACTCGCTGGTGGGGTGGGGCGTGCGCGGCCTGGAGGTGTGGACGACGTCGCCGCGGGCGATGGGATTCCCGCCGGCGCTGCGGCGCGAGGTGGTGGCACGGTGCCGCCGCGAGGGACTCACGATGCTCGCGGCGACCGACATGCACGGCCTGGGCTACACGGCGAGCGCCTGGAACGTGGCGCGGGTCCGGGGATGGCGCCGGCTCGAGGCCGGGCCCCTGACCGCGGTGCTGATCGCGACCTTCCGGCGCGAGGGCGCGGACGCGAGCGAGCCGGTGGTCCTGCGGCGCTGGCTCCCCGAGACGGGAGCGCAGGCCGCGTTCGCCGCCCCCCTCAACGCCGTCCTCATCCTCCGCACCGCGTCACCGGCGCACGGCGCCGCGCTGCTCGGATGGATCTGGATCCCCGCCCTGCTTTTCAGCTTCCGCAGGCGGACGCCGCGACCCTGAGCTCCGCCGGATCGAATCCGCCTCGCACGTCCACATACGCCGAGCCGTCCGACAGCATCGTCAGCAGGAGCCGCTCCACCGGGGCCGCTCCCCGCCGGATCTCCACGCACGACGTCGCCGCCAGCCAGGGGAAGCGCAGGACGAGGCGCGTGTGGTGGAACGCCGCGAGCCGCAGCGTGGCCGCACGGTCGGCCGGCCGGTACGCGACCTCGAGGGAATCGCCGGCGATCCGCCAGCCGGAGAGGCGCCACGTGAAATCGTCCGCGATCCCGTCCACGTGCGGCGCGACGTCCACCTCGTCCACGTGCTCGTCCACGCCGAACAGGCCGCGCGCCACCAGGTCGAGGTACGCGCCCGCCGAGAACTGGAACAGCCCGTTGTCGTCGCCCCGCTCCCCGGGGCGCCCGTAGTTCACGCGTAGGATGCGGTCGGCCTCCACGGAGAGAAGCCGCCACGCGGCCGCGTGCTGCGCCGGCACGGACGCGAACCGGAGCACCGCCTCCATCGCCTTGAAGTCCATGATGTGCCACCCCCAGCCGCGCCAGTAGCTCGCCATGTCGTGCCAGGGGTCGGTGTTGGGCACCGTGAAGAACCCGCGGCCCGTCCCGTCCCACCATTCGGGGCGGAGCACCTGCCGCACCATCGCCGCCTGGAGCGCGGTGTCGGCCACGCCGTCGAACACCAGCGCGTCCACCGGCTGCAGGTGGAAGTGGTCCCAGCTCCGGGTGCCGTCGGGGGTCGCGTGGTATGCGAACCACTGCATCGCCGGGCGCCAGAGGGCCGGGAGTGCGGTGCGGATCCGCGCCGCCGCCGTGCGCCACTGCGCGGCGCTGTCGGGGGCCTGGACCGCGGTCCGCGTCGCCGCGTCCTCCAGCTCCGCGAGCCGGTCGAGCGCGTAGGCCGTCAGCGCGTTGACGTACGGGTCTTCCGTCGCGTACGGCTCGTCCTGGGCGGAGAGGGGGGACATCTCGGAGTAGGTGGCGGAGCTCATCCCCTCCACCAGGCCGTCCCCGTCCGCGTCGGTCGCCAGCACGTACCGGGCGATGCGCCGCAGCGCCGGCAGCTGCGCGACGAGCCAGGTGCTGTCGCGCGTGGCGCGGTAGCACGCGTAGCCCTTGAGGATCTGATAGGCGTCCTTGTCCCCCATCCAGCGGCCGCCCCAGTCGTCGGTCCACACGTACCGCCCGCCGGCCCCGAGGCGGTTCCAGATCTCGTGCCGCTGCGCGCCCGACGGGTCGGCCAGGCGGTCGAAGAGACGGTACTCGGAGCACACCACGCCGGCGTCGCCGAGCTGCACCGCCGCCGTGGCGCCGTACCAGCCGTCGCGGTCGAATGCCGCGAGGAAGGTGTAGGCGCCGGCCGGGGTGTGGCGGAGGCCGCCGATCCGGTCGTAGTCGAGCATCGGCCGGTCGGCCGCCAGGACATGGCCGAGGAGCAGGTCCACGGCGGGGGAGGGTGTGGCGATGCGCGGACCGGGGGCACCGGCGACCGGCACCGGCGACGCGGCGACCGCCGCCAGCGCCCGCGCGG